>Ga0213830_1000123_pt1 | contig 124476 bp, 104 predicted proteins | sample SWATP11_FD_161661 | JGI IMG/M metagenome (GOLD analysis project Ga0213830, IMG submission 161661) | Coastal seawater microbial communities from Marineland, Florida, United States - SWA TP1 #1 | ecosystem: Environmental > Aquatic > Marine > Coastal | place: USA: Florida | collected 2016-08-06 | reverse complement strand
TAATTTTCTCTTAAGAGAAAGTTTTAAGATTAAGTTTTATTTGACTCGACATCGTTTTGATTTGCTTTTCAGCGTTTCGCCCCGTGTCAGTGGGGTCGCATTATAGGGAGAGCAGAAAATTACGCAAGCCCTTTTTTAAAGAAAAATACAAAAAACTGACTGTTCGCGTGTATTTTAAACGAAACGCCTGTTTTTGATACTTTAACGCTGTTTTATTGCACTATTTTTGAGCAAAAAATTTGATTTACACCCATATTAGGATTCAATATCTATCTAGAAAGAATGCCTGCAGCTTATTTTGTTTATGTATGCTGTATCTACTTTATGTTTGAGAACAGTTTCAGAGCATCTAATTGGTGATGAGTTTATATGAGGATTTCTGACTGCTAATTTAGTAGCTAAGTTTTATGGACATGCTGATAGGAGTACTTTATTCCTTTTGCGCAAGGGCGATGACTGACCGAAGCGAAGCTTCGCAGCAGGAAGAGGTGAGCGCATGGATGCGCGATGGAACACAGCTTCATGGATGAATTACAACTCAGAGCTAGCCTGAAGTAAGTTTCACCGCTACTCAAGCTTCTAAATCTTATAGCCTAAAAACAAGAAACCCGAGCCTAAGCTCGGTTTTTTTAATGCTTTGTGGCATTAACTAAAGTCGATATTACTCAACGATAGTTGCTACAACACCAGCACCTATCTGGTAAAGTGCGCCACCTTCATAGGCTGCACTAAATTACAGGCATTAAAATAGGCCATAAGGTGCAAAAGGTTACCGACTGCGAACGAAGTGAGGGCGGTCTTTTTGCGCAAGGTGAAATGAGCAAGTTTCACAGATTCTAAAGTTTCTTAGTTTTATATCCCTAAAAACAAAAAACCCGAGCCTAAGCTCGGGTTTTTTAATGCTTTGTGGCATTAACTAAAGTCGATATTACTCAACGATAGTTACTACAACACCAGCACCTATCTGGTAAAGTGCGCCACCTTCATAGGCTGCACAGAATTACAGGCATTAAAAAAGGCCACCGAAGTGACCTTTTTCACAGTGTTACTGCAATCTGTAGATTATTCTACGATTGTAGCTACAACACCAGCACCTACTGTACGGCCACCTTCACGGATCGCGAAACGTAGACCTTCGTCCATCGCGATTGGAACGATTAGCTCAACAGTCATCTTGATGTTGTCACCAGGCATTACCATTTCTACGCCTTCTGGTAACTCTACGTTACCTGTTACGTCAGTTGTACGGAAGTAGAACTGTGGACGGTAACCTTTGAAGAATGGAGTATGACGGCCACCTTCATCTTTAGATAGTACGTATACTTCTGAAGTGAACTTAGTGTGTGGGTTGATTGAACCAGGCTTACATAGAACCTGACCACGCTCAACTTCGTCACGCTTAGTACCACGTAGAAGTGCACCGATGTTCTCACCAGCACGACCTTCGTCTAGAAGCTTACGGAACATTTCAACACCCGTACAAGTTGTCTTCGTAGTTTCTTTGATACCTACGATTTCAACTTCGTCGTTCACGTTGATGATACCAGCTTCAACACGGCCAGTTACAACAGTACCACGACCCTGGATTGAGAATACGTCTTCGATAGGCATGATGAATGGCTTATCGATGTCACGCTCTGGCTCTGGGATGTAAGAATCTAGTGCTTCTGCAAGCTCAACGATCTTGTCTTCCCACTCTTTCTCGCCTTCTAGTGCTTTAAGCGCTGAACCCTGGATTAGAGGTAGGTCGTCACCTGGGAAGTCGTACTCAGAAAGAAGTTCACGAACTTCCATCTCTACTAGCTCTAGTAGCTCTTCGTCGTCAACCATGTCACATTTGTTCATGAATACAACGATGTAAGGTACACCAACCTGACGTGAAAGTAGGATGTGCTCACGAGTCTGAGGCATAGGACCGTCAGTAGCAGCAACTACTAGGATCGCGCCGTCCATCTGTGCAGCACCAGTGATCATGTTTTTAACATAGTCAGCGTGTCCTGGACAGTCTACGTGTGCGTAGTGGCGAGTTGGTGTGTCATACTCAACGTGTGAAGTTGAGATTGTGATACCACGCTCACGCTCTTCTGGAGCGTTATCGATTGATGCGAAGTCTTTTGCGTCACCACCGTATACTTTTGCAAGTACGTTAGTGATTGCTGCAGTTAGAGTTGTTTTACCGTGGTCAACGTGGCCGATTGTACCTACGTTTACGTGCGGTTTCGAACGTTCAAACTTTTCTTTTGCCATCTTAAAAATTTCCTATAAAAGAAATTAAAGCCCGATCCAGTATGAATCGGACCGAACTAAAATTATCTTACAGCGCGAGCTGCAATTATTGCCTCTGTAACGTTTTTGGCTGCTTCAGCATACTTGGAGAATTCCATAGAGTATGATGCGCGACCCTGCGTTGCAGAGCGAAGATCAGTTGCATAACCGAACATTTCAGAAAGTGGTACTTGAGCATTAACTTGCTTCAAGCCGCCAAACGCTTCTTCCATACCTTCGATCATACCACGACGACGGTTTAAGTCGCCTACTACATCACCCATGTTCTCTTCAGGGGTGATTACTTCAACTTTCATAACAGGTTCTAGGATAACTGGATCTGCTTCCAGCGCACCATCACGGAAACCTATTGAACCTGCGATCTTAAAGGCCATTTCGTTAGAGTCAACATCGTGGAAAGAACCATCGAATAACGTTGCTTTAACACCAAGTAGCGGATAACCTGCCAAGACACCTTGGCGCATCTGCTCTTGAATACCTTTATCAACCGCTGGAATATATTCTTTCGGAACAGCGCCACCTACGATTTCGTTCACGAATTCGTAAGTAGGAGATTCGTCGTCCGTAATTTCCATTGGTTCAAGTTTAAGCCAAACATGACCGTATTGACCGCGACCACCTGATTGACGTACAAATTTACCTTCAGCTTCCACTGAAGCACGAATTGTTTCGCGGTATGCAACTTGAGGTTTACCCACGTTACAGACAACACCAAATTCGCGTTTCATACGGTCAACAATGATATCAAGGTGAAGCTCACCCATACCAGAGATGATGGTTTGGCCAGATTCTTCATCTGTTTCAACACGGAAAGATGGATCTTCTGCAGCTAGTTTACCTAGTGCAATACCCATTTTATCTTGGTCAGCTACAGTTTTCGGTTCAACCGCTACAGAAATTACCGGCTCAGGAAACTCCATGCGCTCTAAGGTAATCACTGAGTCACTCGAACAAAGCGTGTCACCCGTAGTCACATCTTTCAAACCGATTGCGGCTGCAATGTCACCCGCGCGAACTTCTTTAATTTCTTCGCGAGAGTTAGCATGCATTTGTACAATACGGCCTAAACGCTCTTTTTTCGATTTAACAGGGTTATAAACTGCATCACCCTGCTTCACTGTACCTGAATAAACTCTAAAGAAAGTCAATGTACCAACAAACGGGTCAGTTGCAATTTTAAATGCTAATGCAGAAAAAGGTGCATTGTCGTCAGCTGGTCGAGTTCCTTCGGTTTCATCTTCGAGGATACCTTGGATCTCTTTTACTTCTGTAGGCGAAGGCATGTATTCAACAACAGAGTCAAGCACTGCTTGAACCCCTTTGTTCTTGAATGCACTTCCGCAAGTCATTGGCACGATTTCATTGGCCAGTGTGCGTTGACGTAGCGCAGCTTTAATTTCAGCTTCGCTTAGTTCACCTTCTTCAAGATATTTGTCCATTAGCTCTTCAGACGCTTCAGCAGCAGATTCAAGCATTTCTGCTCGCCATTCTTCTGCTAGGTCTTGAAGGTCTGCTGGGATCTCTTCATAAGTGAAAGTCGTCCCCTGGTCCGATTCGTTCCAGTTGATTGCTTTCATTTTGATTAGATCGATAACACCTTTAAATTCGTCTTCAGCACCAATAGGTAACTGAATTGGCACAGGTGTCGCACCTAAACGGTTCTTCACCTGATCCACAACTGCTAGGAAGTCAGCGCCTGTACGGTCCATTTTATTTACGAAGATCATACGAGGAACTTCGTATTTATTGGCCTGACGCCAAACTGTTTCCGTTTGTGGTTGTACACCTGATGAAGCACATAAAACCACGACTGCACCATCAAGTACACGTAATGAACGCTCTACTTCGATAGTGAAATCTACGTGTCCTGGCGTATCGATGATGTTAATACGATGCTCATCAAACTGAGCATCCATCCCTTTCCAGAAACACGTTGTGGCAGCAGAAGTAATGGTAATACCACGCTCCTGCTCCTGCTCCATCCAGTCCATAGTTGCAGCACCATCATGAACTTCACCGATCTTATGAGAAAGACCTGTGTAGAACAGAACTCGTTCTGTTGTGGTGGTTTTGCCTGCATCTACGTGAGCACAAATACCGATGTTACGGTAACGCTCAATAGGAGTTGTACGTGCCATAATATCCTCTTAAAAGGTGTTAGCAGACTACCAACGGTAGTGAGCGAATGCTTTGTTCGCTTCAGCCATACGGTGAACGTCTTCACGTTTCTTAACCGCAGTGCCTTTGTTGTCAGCTGCATCAAGCATCTCTTGAGCTAGACGAAGGCCCATTGACTTTTCGCCACGCTTACGAGAAGCGTCAACTAACCAACGCATACCTAATGCGTTACGACGTACTGGACGTACTTCAACTGGAACTTGGTATGTAGAACCACCAACACGGCGAGATTTAACCTCAACCGCTGGACGTACATTTTCAAGTGCAGCTTCAAAGATTTCTAGGTGCGACTTGCCTGATTTCTCAGCAGCCACGTCTAACGCACCGTAAACGATTTTTTCAGCAGTAGATTTCTTGCCGTCTAACATTACTACGTTAACGAATTTAGCAAGAAGTTCTGATCCGAACTTAGGATCTGGAAGAATTTTACGTTGACCTATAACGCGTCTTCTAGGCATTTTATTTCTCCGGTATCTTCAGGTTCGCTTTACTTCAGCGACTCCCAAAACAAAATATAAAAATTAAAAATTTAAGTGCTTGGCCTTACTAACGGAGAACCATTAGCCCTTAGGGCGTTTAGCACCGTACTTAGAACGACCTTGTTTACGGTCATTTACGCCTGCACAGTCAAGTGCACCACGAACAGTGTGGAAACGTACACCCGGTAAGTCTTTAACACGACCACCACGGATTAGGATAACACTGTGTTCTTGAAGGTTGTGACCTTCACCACCGATGTATGAAGTTACTTCGAAACCGTTAGTTAAACGTACACGCGCTACTTTACGTAATGCAGAGTTTGGTTTCTTAGGTGTTGTTGTATATACACGAGTACATACACCACGTTTCTGTGGACAAGCTTTAAGAGCAGCAGAGTTGCTCTTTGTAACCTTGCTACGACGTGGCTTACGCACTAGCTGGTTAATAGTTGCCATTAAATAGCTCCTGATTAATTACTACTGAAAAATGAAAAAATCTGCCCTATTTAAACATTCTTTTATTCGAACGAATAAATGGGTGGCGGAATTTTAATGAGCAAAGATTGAGCTGTCAACCAAAAAATAACGGGCAAGCCTGATTTCTCAGACTTGCCCGTATTATCTTTTGCTATTTAGTGGGAAGAATTACTCTTCACCACCTAATAGATCAGCATTCAGTGCATCAGTTAGTGCTTGAGTTGCCTCTTCTGCACTAACTGTTTGCTCTTCAACTGGAAGCTCAGCTTGCTTGCGACGGTTCATACGCTCTTGGTGATACGCGAAACCTGTACCGGCTGGGATCAGACGGCCTACGATTACGTTCTCTTTCAAGCCACGTAGCTCATCGCTCTTACCATTTACTGCTGCTTCCGTAAGAACACGTGTTGTTTCTTGGAACGATGCTGCAGAAATGAAAGATTCTGTTGCAAGAGACGCTTTAGTAATACCCATCAGCTGAATTTCATATTTAGCTGGGATCTTACCTTGCTTCTCTAACTCACGGTTTGCAATGCTAACGCGCGCCACTTCAACTTGTTCACCTGCTAAGAACTCAGTATCACCACCGTCTAGGATGATGCACTTACGTAGCATTTGGCGAATGATCGTTTCGATGTGCTTATCGTTAATCTTTACACCCTGTAAGCGGTAAACTTCTTGTACTTCGTTAACGATGTAGTTAGATACATCAGTTACACCACGAAGACGAAGGATGTCGTGCGGAGACTCTGGACCATCGGCAATAACTTCACCTTTAGAAACCATCTCACCTTCGAACACGTTAAGCTGACGCCATTTCGGGATCATCTCTTCGTATGCATCACCCTCTTCAGGTGTGATAACAAGACGTTTCTTACCTTTTGTCTCTTTACCGAAGCTCACAACACCTGTGATTTCTGCAAGGATTGCAGGATCTTTTGGCTTACGCGCTTCGAATAAGTCAGCAACTCGAGGTAGACCACCCGTGATGTCACGAGTCTTCGAACCTTCTTGTGGAATACGTGCTAGAACCTGACCAGGTGCCGCTGTTGCGCCATCTGTGATTTCAATCGTTGTGAATGAAGGTAGACGGATCTCTTGAAGACCACGTTCTTCGTTCTCAATGATTAGCTTAGGCTCTTTCGCATTAACCTTAGATAGGTCTTTAACAACAACACGTGTTAAACCTGTAAGGTCATCAGTCTGCGCTTCTGTGTTGCTATCATCAATGTCAGAGAATGACACTTTTGATTCATGCTCAAGAATGATTGGGTGACTGTGCGGATCCCATGTTGCAACGATATCGTTACCTTTAACTTCTGCACCATCTTGTACAGAAAGTACAGCACCGTAAGGTACCTTATAACGCTCTTTCTCACGACCGTGATCATCAATGATTGTGATCTCAGTTGAACGTGAAGTGATAACAATCTTACCGTCAGTGTTTAATACATATTTTGCATTATGTAACTTCAGGCTACCGTTATTCTTAACTTGTACACTGTTTTCTGCTGACGCTCTTGATGCAGCACCACCGATGTGGAATGTACGCATCGTAAGCTGTGTACCCGGCTCACCGATTGACTGAGCAGCGATTACACCTACTGATTCACCTGCGTTGATGATATGACCACGTGCTAGGTCACGACCATAACAGTTAGCACATACACCGTAATCGTTATCACATGTGATAACTGAACGTACACGTACTTCGTCAACTGAGTGCTCTTCTAAAAGATCACACAGTTTTTCGTCAAGCATGATGTTACGCTCAACAAGTACTTCGTCAGTACCAGGCTTTAAGATGTCTTCAGCAACAACACGACCTAATACACGTTCGCGAAGTGGCTCAACAACGTCACCACCTTCGATTAGCGGCTTCATTGTTAGACCGTCTAACGTGCCACAATCGTCATTTGTGATAACTAAGTCTTGTGCAACGTCTACTAGACGACGAGTTAGGTAACCCGAGTTAGCTGTCTTAAGTGCTGTATCGGCTAGACCTTTACGCGCACCGTGCGTCGAGATGAAGTACTGTAGTACGTTTAGACCTTCACGGAAGTTCGCCGTGATTGGTGTTTCGATGATTGAACCATCTGGACGTGCCATTAGACCACGCATACCCGCTAACTGACGGATCTGAGCAGCACTACCACGTGCGCCTGAGTCGGCCATCATGAATACCGAGTTGAAAGAAGGTTGCTCTTCTTCTTCACCCTGCGCATTAACAACTGTATCTTTCGATAAGTTCGCCATCATTTCACGTGAAAGGTTTTCGTTAACACGCGACCAGATATCGATTACTTTGTTGTACTTTTCACCCGCAGTTACAAGACCTGATTGGAACTGTTGGTTAATTTCAGATACTTCCGCTTCAGCTGCTTCAATGATGCCCGCTTTCGTCGGTGGGATTACCATATCGTTAATACCGATAGATACACCTGACTTCATCGCGTAATGGAAACCTGTGTACATCACTTGGTCAGCAAACACGACTGTGTCTTTAAGACCTAGACGACGGTAACACTCATTTAGAAGTGCAGAAATCTGCTTCTTACCTAATGCACGGTTGATAAGCTCAAATGGTAAGCCTTCAGGTGTGCTTAGAGAAAGGATTGCACGACCAACAGTTGTGTCTACAACAGAAGTCTGTTGTGAACGCTCACCAGTCTCTTCGTCGATAACAGTTTCTGTAATACGAACTTTAACGCGAGCATGAAGTTCAGCAACACCTGTACGGTATGCTTTTTCAGCTTCTTTCGCATCTTTAAATACAATGCCTTCACCTTTGGCATTGATGCGATCACGCGTCATGTAGTAAAGACCTAATACAACGTCCTGTGAAGGAACGATAATAGGCTCACCGTTCGCTGGTGATAGAATGTTGTTCGTTGACATCATTAGGGCACGTGCTTCTAGCTGTGCTTCTAATGTTAACGGTACGTGTACCGCCATTTGGTCACCATCGAAGTCAGCGTTATACGCCGCACACACTAGTGGGTGTAAGTGGATTGCTTTACCTTCGATTAGAACTGGTTCAAACGCTTGAATACCAAGACGGTGAAGTGTTGGTGCACGGTTAAGTAAAACCGGGTGCTCACGGATCACTTCGTCTAGTACATCCCATACCTCTGGTACTTCACGCTCAACCATCTTCTTCGCAGCTTTGATGGTTGTAGCCATGCCACGGCGCTCTAGCTTACCGTAGATGAATGGCTTGAATAGCTCAAGTGCCATCTTCTTAGGAAGACCACACTGGTGAAGTTTAAGCGTAGGACCAACTGTGATTACAGAACGGCCTGAGTAGTCAACACGCTTACCTAGAAGGTTTTGACGGAAACGACCTTGCTTACCTTTGATCATGTCTGCAAGCGACTTAAGTGGACGCTTGTTAGAACCAGTGATTGCACGACCGCGACGACCGTTATCAAGTAGCGCATCAACCGCTTCTTGTAACATACGCTTTTCGTTACGTACGATGATATCTGGTGCAGCTAAGTCCAGAAGACGCTTAAGACGGTTGTTACGGTTAATAACACGACGGTAAAGGTCGTTCAGATCAGACGTTGCAAAACGACCGCCATCTAGTGGTACTAGAGGACGAAGATCTGGTGGAAGAACCGGAAGCACGCTCATGATCATCCACTCAGGGTTATTACCTGACTGGTGGAAAGATTCCATCAGCTTAAGACGCTTAGTGATCTTCTTACGCTTAGTTTCAGAGTTGATAGTTGGTAACTCTTCACGCATTTCTGCGATAAGCTGACCTAGGTCTAGTTCTTTAAGTAGATCAAGTACAGCTTCTGCACCCATCTTAGCTTCGAACTCATCACCGTGCTCTTCAAGTGCATCTAGGTACTCTTCTTCGCCTAATAGCTGACCGCGCTCTAGCGTAGTCATACCTGGCTCAGTTACTACGAATGATTCGAAGTAAAGTACGCGCTCGATGTCACGAAGTGTCATATCTAGCATTAGGCCGATACGAGACGGTAATGACTTAAGGAACCAAATGTGTGCAACTGGGCTAGCTAGCTCAATGTGACCCATACGGTCACGACGTACTTTAGTTAAAGTAACTTCTACGCCACACTTTTCACAAATAACACCACGGTGCTTTAAGCGCTTATATTTACCACATAAACACTCATAATCTTTTACTGGGCCGAAAATACGGGCACAGAATAAGCCGTCACGCTCAGGCTTGAACGTACGATAGTTAATTGTCTCAGGCTTTTTAACTTCGCCGTAAGACCAAGAACGTACCATGTCTGGTGAAGCAAGACCGATGCGGATCGCATCAAATTCTTCGGTCTTATTTTGTTGCTTCAAAAACTTAAGTAAGTCTTTCACCTTAGCTCTCCTGTCGGAGTTAATCTCGAGGGCAAGCAATGCTTGCCCCTACATTCTTTCAGTCCGGGGAGCCGCAGCTTAGCTGCGGCTGTCGGATTAATTTTCTTCCAACTCGATGTTGATACCTAGTGAGCGGATTTCTTTCAACAATACGTTGAATGACTCTGGCATACCCGGTTCCATCTTGTGGTTACCGTCAACGATGTTCTTATACATCTTAGTACGACCATTTACGTCATCTGACTTAACTGTCAGCATCTCTTGCAGTGTATAGGCAGCACCGTATGCTTCTAATGCCCATACCTCCATCTCACCGAATCTCTGACCACCGAACTGTGCCTTACCACCCAGCGGCTGCTGAGTTACTAGGCTGTAAGAACCAGTAGAACGCGCGTGCATCTTGTCGTCTACTAAGTGATTTAGTTTCAGCATATACATGTAACCAACGGTTACTTGACGCTCAAACGCATCACCAGTACGACCATCATATAGCGTTACCTGACCGCTACGTGGGTAACCACCTAGCTCAAGAAGGTCTTTGATCTCTGATTCACGTGCACCATCGAATGCAGGAGTCGCGATTGGTAGACCACCTTTCAGGTTGTTCGCAAGACGACGAACTTCATCATCAGAGAAGCTAGCAATATCAACTTTCTGACGGCAATCACCTACAGCGTAAGCTTTTGCAATGAAATCGCGCATTTCGTGAATTTCACGCTGCTCTTTCATCATCTCTTCTAGCGTTTCACCGATACCACGTGCAGCCAGACCCATGTGTGTTTCTAAGATCTGACCGATGTTCATACGAGATGGTACACCCAGCGGGTTAAGTACGATATCTACAGTACGACCTTTGTCATCGTATGGCATATCTTCTACTGGTACGATTGTCGAGATAACACCTTTGTTACCGTGACGACCAGCCATCTTATCACCTGGTTGGATACGACGTTTAACAGCTAGGTATACTTTAACAATCTTAAGTACGCCTGGTGCTAAGTCATCACCTTGAGTGATCTTGCGACGTTTGTTTTCAAACTTCTTGTCGTATTCAGCTTTAAGCTCATCGTACTGTGCAGCAAGTTGCTCAAGATCAGCTTGTTGCTGTTCATCAGCGAGGCTTTGAGTTAGTAGCTTGTCAGTGCTTAATTCAGCTACTTTCTCTTCACTTAGACCCGCTTGTACAAGTAATGTACGTACGCGTGTTAAGATACCGCCTTCAAGGATTCTGAACTCTTCGTTGAAGTCTTTCTTCGCTTCACGAAGCTGCATTTCTTCAACTTCTAACGCACGCTTGTCTTTTTCAACGCCGTCACGAGTGAATACTTGTACGTCGATCACTGTACCAGTTACAGAGTTTGGTACGCGTAGTGAGCTGTCTTTAACATCAGATGCTTTTTCACCGAAGATAGCACGTAGTAGCTTTTCTTCAGGAGTAAGTTGCGTTTCGCCTTTAGGTGTTACTTTACCTACAAGGATGTCGCCACCTTTTACTTCAGCACCGATGTAAACAACACCAGACTCATCCAGTTTACCAAGTGCAGACTCACCTACATTTGGAATATCAGCTGTGATCTCTTCAGGACCAAGCTTAGTATCACGTGCGATACACTGAAGTTCTTGGATGTGGATTGTTGTTAGACGATCTTCTTTTACAACGTTCTCAGATAGTAAGATTGAATCCTCGAAGTTGTAACCATTCCATGGCATGAATGCCACGCGAAGGTTTTGACCTAGTGCTAAGTCACCTAAGTCAGTCGAAGGACCATCTGCTAATACGTCACCACGTACAACCGGCTCACCAACCATACAAGTTGGTTTCTGGTTGATACACGTATTTTGGTTAGAACGAGTGTATTTAGTTAAGTTGTAAATGTCGATGCCCGCTTCACCTGGGATGCGCTCTTCTTCATTTACGTTAACTACGATACGGCTTGCGTCAGCATACTTAACAACACCGCCACGCTTAGCAACGATTGTTACACCAGAATCTTTTGCTAGTGTACGCTCGATACCTGTACCTACTAACGGCTTATCAGCGCGTAGTGTTGGTACTGCTTGACGTTGCATGTTCGATCCCATTAGTGCACGGTTAGCATCATCGTGTTCTAGGAATGGGATTAGTGCTGCTGCAACTGAGATAACCTGCTGAGGTGATACGTCCATATATTGGATGTCATCACGACCCATAAATGTCGATTCACCTTTGTGACGACATGGGATTAGCTCATCAATAAATTCATTGCTGTCGTTCAGGTTCGTGTTCGCCTGAGCGATTACGAATTGACCTTCTTCGATAGCTGATAGGTAATCAACTTCGTCGCTTACTACACCATCGACAACTTTACGGTATGGTGTTTCTAAGAAACCATAGTCGTTAGTACGTGCGTATGTAGAAAGTGAGTTAATCAGACCGATGTTTGGACCTTCAGGCGTTTCGATAGGACAAACACGACCGTAGTGCGTTACGTGTACGTCTCGAACTTCGAAGCCAGCACGTTCACGTGTAAGACCACCCGGACCTAATGCAGAAATACGACGCTTGTGCGTTACTTCTGAAAGCGGGTTGTTTTGGTCCATGAACTGTGACAGCTGTGAAGAGCCAAAGAATTCTTTAACTGCTGCTGAAATAGGTTTTGCGTTGATTAGGTCTTGAGGCATTACATTGTCAAGATCACCTAAGCTTAAACGCTCACGTACAGCACGTTCAACACGTACTAAACCAACACGGAATTGGTTTTCAGCCATTTCACCTACAGAACGGATACGACGGTTGCCTAGGTGGTCGATGTCGTCCACTTCGCCTTTACCGTTACGAATATCGATCAATACTTTCATTACTGATACGATATCTTCTTTGCTCAGTGTACCTGGGCCTGTATCTGAATCATAACCTACACGGCTATTGAACTTCATACGACCTACAGTTGATAGGTCATAACGCTCTTCAGTGAAGAATAAGTTTTCGAATAAAGCTTCTGCAGCTTCTTTCGTTGGTGGCTCACCTGGGCGCATCATACGGTAGATTTCTACAAGTGCTTCTAAGCGGTTTGTAGAAGAGTCGATACGTAATGTATCTGAAATATATGCACCACTGTCTACATCATTGATGTAAAGTGTGTCAATTTTAGCATGACCAGCTTTAACAAGCTCAGCCATTAGCTCTAGTGAAAGTTCAGCATTCGCTTCTGCGATGATTTCACCAGTAGACTCATCGATGTAGTTTTTCGCTACTACACGACCAATGATGTACTCATGTGGTACTTCAAGTTGTGTAATTTCTTTCTTTTCAAGAGTCTTGATATGACGAGCAGTAACACGACGACCGGCTTCAACGATCACGTCACCGTCTTTGTCTTTAATATCAAATGCAGCTGTTTCACCACGAAGACGTGAAGGAACAAGCTCCATTAATACTTTACCGTTAGCAACTTCGAACGTAGTCGTTTCGAAGAACATTGCTAAGATCTCTTCAGAAGTAAACTCTAAAGCACGTAGAATGATAGACGCCGGTAACTTACGACGGCGGTCAATACGTACATAAAGGTTATCTTTTACATCAAATTCAAAGTCTAACCATGAACCACGGTAAGGAATAACACGTGCGTTATAAAGTACTTTACCTGAAGAGTGTGACTTACCACGGTCGTTATCAAAGAATACACCAGGTGAACGGTGTAGCTGAGAAACGATAACACGCTCTGTACCATTGATTACAAAAGTACCGGTATCGGTCATGAGCGGGATTTCGCCCATGTAAACTTCTTGCTCTTTAATGTCTTTAACTGTGCCTGGTGCTTCTTTATCCATTAGCACAAGACGTAATTTCACGCGAAGTGGAGCAGAATAAGTCACGCCGCGAATTTGACATTCTTTTACATCGAATACTGGCTCGCCAATACGGTAACTTACGTATTGGAGCTCAGAATTACCCGAGTAGCTTTTAATAGGGAAAACAGAGCGGAATGCAGCTTCCAGTCCATAGTCGCCTACAGCGTCAGGATTCAAGAATTTTTTGAACGATTCTAACTGTGTAGACAGTAAGAAAGGTATATCCAAAACTTGTGGACGTTTACCAAAATCCTTACGGATACGTTTCTTTTCAGAATAAGAGTAAGCCATGGGGTTCCTCAGCTTGCTGATCTTTGACCCAACCTGTTCTTGTAAGAACAGCATTACTGGCATCTAAGCCATGATAACAACATCTCATTGTTGCACTAAATGCCACTGCTATTAGCAAAAACTTAAGTTATTGAAATAAAAGTGAAATTTAGAGTTTTTTGCGTCTAGTAAATATGAACATACTAGAGCGCAAAAGGGCCGGTGATTAAATAATCACCAGCCCTTGCCTGATTGCTCAGGCAGCGAACCTAGCCGTAGCTAGATTACTTGATCTCAACTTCAGCACCAGCTTCTTCAAGATCTTTCTTAAGTGCTTCAGCTTCTTCTTTAGAAACAGCTTCTTTGATTGGCGCAGGAGCAGACTCAACAAGAGCTTTTGCTTCTTTAAGGCCAAGACCAGTTGCACCACGTACAGCTTTGATAGCAGCAACTTTGTTACCGCCAGCAGCAGCTAGGATTACGTCGAACTCAGTCTTTTCTTCAGCAGCTTCAGCTGGACCAGCAGCAACAACAGCAGCAGCTGCAGTTACGCCGAACTTTTCTTCCATTGCTTCAACTAGTTCAACAACTTCCATTACTGACATTTCAGCAATCGCGTCAAGGATTTGGTCTTTAGTTACAGACATTGTAAATTTCCTAATTAATTACGAACCCATGAGGTTCAAAAAAATTTTTAAATGAGAAAGAGAATAAAGGCTTAAAATTAAGCAGCTTCTTCAGCTTTCTTAACGCGAACTGCTTCAATTGTTTTACACAATTTGCCAGCAGACGCTTCTTTCATAGCGCTCATTAAGCGTGCAACAGCTTCGTCGTAAGTAGGTAGCTTAGCAAGCATATCTACGTCAACGATATTGCCTTCGAATGCAGCAGACTTAAGCTCGAATTGCTCGTTCTTTTTCGCGAAATCAGAGAAGATACGCGCAGCAGCACCTGGGTGCTCTGAAGAGAAAGCGATTAGGCTTGGGCCTACTAGAGACTCGTTAAGACACTCATAATCAGTACCTTCAACAGCACGTTTAGCTAGGGTGTTACGAACAACCTTCATCCAAACGCCTGCTTCACGAGCTTCTTTACGAAGAGCAGTGATAGCATCAACTGTCACACCACGAGAATCTGCAACTACTGCAGATAGAGCACCTTTGGCAACTTCATTAACTTCAGCAACAATTGCTTTCTTGTCTTGAAGGTTTAAAGCCATGGGTGTTACTCCTGGTTAATTAAAAACCTAATGGTTTTCAGTTCTACTCTTACCTCAACAAAATTGCTGAGGTGCTTTTTACGGCGAGAGCCAGAAGATTAGGAAAATCTAGCTGGGATTCACACCGTCTACGTAGGGATTATTAAGGCTTTCACCACCTACGGTCTTGGACGGAAACGCAATTTATCGTTTGATTGTAGACCAACTGGTTAACAATACTACGAAATTATGCGCTTCAACCCGAATTCTTTACTTCGTTAGAGAACAAGTTCTCAACGAAATGGCGCAAAATTATAGTTCAAATTTTACGCCATGTAAATGCTATTTTCTAAATTACGCTACTTGCGTGTTTAGAGTAGCTTGGTCAACAGCAACACCTGCGCCCATAGTTGTTGAGATGCTTACTTTCTTCAAGTAAGTACCTTTCGCTTGAGAAGGCTTAGCCTTCTTAAGAGCAACAAGTAGTGCTTCAAGGTTTTGTTGTAGCTGTTCAGCAGTGAAGTCAACTTTACCGATAGTCGTGTGAACGATACCGTTCTTGTCGTTACGGTAACGAACCTGACCAGCTTTAGCATTTTTAACTGCTTCTGCAACGTTAGGTGTTACAGTACCAGTTTTAGGGTTAGGCATAAGGCCACGTGGACCTAGGATTTGACCTAGTTGACCAACAACGCGCATTGCATCTGGAGAAGCAACAACAACGTCAAAGTTCATTTCGCCTTTCTTAACTTGCTCAGCAAGCTCTTCCATACCTACTAAATCAGCACCCGCTTCTTTAGCAGCTTCAGCGTTTGCGCCAGCTGTGAATACAGCAACGCGAACGTCACGGCCAGTACCGTTTGGAAGTACAGTTGCACCACGAACGTTTTGGTCAGATTTACGTGCATCGATACCTAGGTTAACAGCAACGTCAACACTTTCAGTGAATTTAGCAGTAGCTAGTTCTTTAAGAAGAGCAACAGCTTCGTTGATTTCGTACTCTTTAGTTACGTCAACTTTTTCGCGGATTACGCGCATACGCTTAGTTAATTTAGCCATTCTCAATTACCCTTCTACATTCAAGCCCATTGCACGTGCAGAACCTGCAATCGTGCGTACAGCTGCGTCCATATCAGCAGCAGTAAGATCAGGACGTTTAGTCTCAACGATCTCTTCTAGTTGAGCACGTGTTACTGTACCCACTTTTTCAGTGTTAGGACGGCCAGAACCAGACTTGATGCCAGCTGCTTTCTTAAGAAGGTAAGAAGCAGGTGGAGTTTTCATGTCGAAAGTGAATGAACGGTCGTTGTAAACAGAGATGATTACAGGAACCGGAGCGCCTTTCTCGATAGACTCTGTACGTGCGTTGAACGCTTTACAGAATTCCATGATGTTTACACCGTGTTGACCTAGTGCAGGACCTACTGGAGGACTAGGATTAGCCATACCAGCAGCAACTTGTAGCTTGATTAGAGCTTCAACTTTCTTTGCCATTTTAAATAACCTCGTTAGTTGGGTCTTTGCCTTGTGCGCGCGAGGACGCGTACTCAAGCGGCTTCCCAAATTAAAAAAATCTGTGCTTTTGTTATACCAGATAACAAAAGGCCGCTGATTATAGATTAACCAGCGGCCTTTTTCAATCTCTTCGAAAAGAAATTATTTGTCTTTTTCTACCTGACCAAATTCTAGGTCAACTGGCGTAGAACGACCGAAGATAAGAACAGACACTTTTAAGCGGCTCTTCTCATAATCAACCTCTTCAACTACACCACTGAAGTCTGCAAATGGACCATCGTTTACGCGTACCACTTCACCCACTTCGAATAATGTTGCAGGCTTAGGCGCTTCAGCATTTTCTTGAATACGGTTAAGAATACGATCAGCTTCTTTTTTGCTGATTGGTGCTGGACGATCAGACGTACCACCAATGAAGCCCATTACACGTGGCGTGCTGTTCACTAAGTGCCAGCTCGCATCGTTCATGTCCATTTCAACTAGAACATAACCTGGGAAGAACTTACGCTCAGATTTGCGCTTTTGACCAGCACGCATTTCAACTACTTCTTCAGTAGGGACTAGTACTTCACCAAAGCTATCTTCTAAGCCTTCGATCTTAATGTGCTCAATGATTGTTTGAGCAACGCGCTTTTCGAAACCCGAAAACGCTTGAATTACGTACCAGCGTAATTTCTTTTCTTTGTTCTCATCCGACATGGGATCAGATCTCCAATCCAGTTAAAAAGCCAACAACACGGAATAAAATGCCGTCTAAACCCCAAAGGATTAACGCCATTACCACTGTTGCTAGCATTACGATAAAAGTTGTATGCGTTGTTTCTTGACGCGTGGGCCAAACAACCTTGCGTACTTCAATTCTAGACTCTTTTGCAAAAGCAATAAAAGTACGACCTTTTTCAGTAGTTGCCAGTAGACCTAAAGCGGCTGCTACTGCAACAACAACACCTACCGCACGCACTAACACAGATAGGTCAGCGTACATGTAATTACCAACAACCGCACCTAATAGCAATGCAATTGATACTAGCCACTTAACCGTATCCATCGAGTTTGACGGAGTTTCTACATTCGTGCTCATAAAAAATTTACCTTAAATACAGACACAACGACCCTGCATATGGCAGGGTAAATCCATTAATCCAAATCTACAAATAAGCGAGAGGTTCATTGAACGGCCACATTATTTTAGGTTTAGACTAGCTGTATGAATTGGCAGGGGCGGCAGGACTCGAACCCGCAACCATCGGTTTTGGAGACCGCTGTTCTACCAATTGGAACTACGCCCCTGCAAAGTGGATGCCCATTATACTGACGAACAAAGCGAAAACAAGAGTAAAAGATGCGCAAATTTTAATTTTGTCAAATCTTGCGAAAATCTCACGTTATCAATGGTTATAAATCAAACAAAAATACTCGCACATTTTAACGCTTATGCCAGCTGTAACAGATCGCCATGATGAAAATCACACAATAACCAGATTTGCTCAAATGGGTGGGTATCAGGAAAGCATAATTGTGCCTGCACGTTTTTAAAATCATCGTAGTGCCAAATTGGGCTGGCGTTACGGATCAACAACCATGTCCGCTCTGACTGATAACTTTTCTTGGCTTTTTGATTCAATAACCGCCCTAATGCCACTTTGAGTTGCTGTTCAGACGGTGCTTGCGACATCACTGCTAATTCTCGTTGCATCGATAAAGATAGCGGCCTACCAAGTACAGCCATAGCCTCGGTTTCACTGGCATACAAATGCGCCACTTCAATGTCGAGTTTTTGATCGCCTTGGTAACAGCTGACATCCGGTTTTCGGGGTTCATTATGCCAAATATGGCGCATAGGGGTGCCATACGCCTTTTCGTAACATCTTAAAAATAACTTGGCAGCTTCATGCTCAAGCTCTATTTTTTCTTGCTCGCTGTATCTATGCATCTAAAGTGTTATGAATATCTTTTAATAAGCCTGATGCGCCGAATCTGAATTGCACAGGCGTCAAACTATCGCATTCGAGCTTCTGTTCTGCCAATCGTAAGTAAGCACTCGCATCACCCACTGTTCTTACACCACCGGCGGCTTTAAAACCCACTTCTCGTCCTGACGCTTTAATTGCATCAAGCATAATTTCAGTTGCTTCTAAAGTGGCGTTAACAGGCACTTTGCCAGTACTGGTTTTAATAAAATCTGCACCCGCTGCTATAGCTAAGCTACTTGCTTTGCGAATAAGCTCAGGCGTTTTTAGCTCACCACTTTCTATGATCACTTTTAAACAAGCCCCGTGCTGTATGCAAAGTTGTTTGCTTTCTCGCACATACAACTTAGCATTCTCTAGCTCGCCCTGTATCATTTCTTTATAGGGGATCACTAAATCAATTTCGTCTGCGCCCTCTAATAAAGCTTGTTTTGTTTCATTAAGCACAGATTCTAATGACTGCTCGCCATCATAAAAGTTTGTCACTGTTGCAACTTTAACTGACTCCCAGTTTCTTCTTGTCAGTTCTTTTTTTACTAAACCAACAAATTGTGAATAGACGCAAATGGCAGCAGGCAGACCAATCTCAGGGCGCACACTATCAAGCAATGCCAATATTGACTGCTCTGTGTCGTTTTCATTTAAAGATGTGAGGTCCATTAGGGACAATGCTTGTGCTGCATCTTGTTGTATTGTCATGGTACTTTCCCGTGTATGTGTAAGTCATTCACCTTAGTTAAGTGAATGTATCACCTCAATCCTAGGGCATTTGTCCGCTAAAGACTCTGCTCAAAATCAAATTTATCTATTTAGCATATCTCATAACCAAACATAATAAGCTAAATTAGACAGCTAAAACTTAGCTCAAGGGCTTGTAAATAAAGCCTTAAACCAAATTAAACCCCCTTCTATAACTTTTAGTTATATGGACTAGGTTTTAATTATTTTTTCCTGTTTCAAAGCCACTATATTCTGCTGCTCTGTAATGTTCTGCACGATAAAAATAGCAGAATATGAGTATAACTAAGGGGCAAATGGTGCAGTACTTACCTATCTTTACCAAACTTGATAACAAACCGGTGCTGGTTGTCGGCGGCGGTGATGTTGCACTTCGTAAAGCGCGTGCGTTTTTAAAAGCACGTGCGGATGTAACGATTGTGGCCCCTGAATTCTGCCATGAGTTACTCGAAGCCGAGCAAGATGGCGAAGTAACGCTCATTAAAGACTATTTTAATGAGTCACACCTTGTAGGCAAAATGCTTGTTATTGCCGCTACTGATGTTGAATCTGTTAATAACACCGTATTTGAATTGGCAAACCAGCATAATATTTTTGTCAACGTGGTAGACGACCAGCCTAAGTGCTCGTTTATTTTCCCGTCTATTGTTGACCGTGATCCAATCACTATTGCTATTTCAAGTGCGGGTACTGCGCCAGTTTTAGCTCGACGTCTACGAGAGAAGTTAGAAACCCTTATTCCACAACATATTGGTCCATTAGCAACCTTAGTAGGCAGCTTCAGAGATAAAGTGAAGGCACGCTTTAAACATTTTGCCGATCGCCGCCAGTTTTGGGAAAGCGTGTTCGATTCAAGTGTGGTGAGTAAAGTACAAGTAGGCGATACCGAGGCTGCGACCGAACAACTGCACGAAATGCTCGACGCTAAAGCTGAGCCGGAAGGTGAAGTATATGTAATTGGTGCAGGCCCGGGCGATCCTGAGCTATTAACACTCAAAGCGCTACAACTTATGCAACAAGCCGATGTTGTGGTGTATGACTACCTCGTCTCTGATGAGATTATGGATTTAGTACGTCGCGATGCAGATTTAATTTGTGTCGGTAAACGCCTTAACTACCACAGTGTTAAGCAAGAAGACACCAACCAGATGTTGGTCGACCTTGCAAGACAAGGCAAAAAAGTCTGCCGCATTAAAGGTGGCGATCCGTTTATTTACGGTCGTGGTGGTGAAGAAGTACAAGTACTGAAAGCCCATGATGTACGTTATCAAATCGTACCAGGCATTACTGCCGCAGCTGGATGTAGCGCTTATGCAGGTATTCCTTTAACACACAGAGATCATGCACAAGCAATTCAGTTTGTGACGGGTCACTGCAAAAAAGACGGTCAAGAATTAGATTGGCAAGGGCTGGCTAAGCCTAACCAGACATTGGCAATTTATATGGGCGTGATAAAGTCACCACATATTCAGGATAAATTGCTTGAGCATGGCCGCAGTGCTAGCACCCCTGTGGCAATCGTTGAAAATGGTACCCGTAAAAATCAACGCGTGGTTAGAACCGAATTAGGCCAATTGGCCGAACAAATTGAGGCACATGAGATTGTCTCACCAGCACTACTGATTATCGGAGAAGTAGCTGCTTTACATGAAGAGTTAGCTTGGTTTGGGCAAAGTGCACAGATCAGCAGTTTTGCTCAGCCACTGACCGATGTGGCGTAACGATTTTATTTTTAATTTTTAAGTAGGACGACGACAATGGCTTTAACACACCTTCAGCAATTAGAAGCTGAAAGTATAAAGATTATTCGCGAAGTCGCAGCCGAGTTTGAAAACCCAGTGATGCTTTACTCTATCGGTAAAGACTCATCGGTACTTTTACACTTAGCGCGTAAAGCATTCTTCCCAGCGAAAATTCCTTTCCCTCTACTACACGTAGACACAGATTGGAAATTCCGCGAGATGATCGAATTCCGTGACCGCTTAGCAAAAGAATATAACTTTGACTTAATCGTCCACAAAAACCCAGAAGGCATCGCCATGGGTGTGGGTCCGTTTACGCACGGTTCAGCAAAGCACACTGACGTGATGAAAACACAAGGCTTAAAACAAGCACTAGACAAATACGGCTTTGATGCTGCTTTTGGTGGTGCGCGTCGTGACGAAGAAAAGTCTCGTGCGAAAGAGCGTGTGTACTCATTCCGTGATAAGCACCACCGTTGGGACCCTAAAAACCAACGTCCTGAGCTTTGGAACACCTACAACGGTCAGGTTAACCCAGGCGAATCAATCCGTGTATTCCCACTGTCTAACTGGACTGAGCTAGACATTTGGCAATACATCTATCAAGAAAATATCGAAATCGTGCCATTGTACCTTTCAGAGAAGCGTCCTGTGGTTGAGCGCGACGGTACGTTAATCATGGTTGACGATGAGCGTATGCCATTAAACGAAGGCGAAGTGCCTGAGATGAAATCTGTGCGTTTCCGTACGTTAGGCTGTTACCCACTAACCGGTGCGGTTGAGTCAGAAGCAAACACGCTGACTGGCATCATCGAAGAAATGTTGCTTTCTACCTCTTCTGAGCGTGAAGGCCGAGTAATTGACCATGATTCATCAGGCTCGATGGAGAAGAAAAAACGTGAGGGGTATTTCTAATGTCTACGGCAAATGAAGTAAGAGAATTAGGTATCGACGCTTATCTGGCGCGCCAACAAGACAAAAGCCTTTTACGCATGATGACTTGTGGTAGCGTGGATGACGGTAAATCAACGCTTATCGGTCGTCTATTACACGACAGCCACCAAATTTATGAAGATCAGCTGGCTGCACTTCATAAAGACAACGAAAAAGTGGGTAACGCAGGTGAAGAGCTAGACTTAGCACTGCTTGTTGACGGTCTACAAGCAGAGCGTGAGCAAGGTATTACCATTGATGTTGCGTACCGTTATTTCTCAACGGCGAAGCGTAAATTCATCATCGCAGATACACCAGGACACGAGCAATATACACGTAACATGGTAACGGGTGCGTCTACGAGTGACTTGGCTATCATCTTGGTTGATGCGCGCTACGGTGTGCAAATTCAAACTAAGCGTCATAGCTTTATCTGTGATTCATTAGGTATCAAGCAGTTCGTTGTTGCCATCAACAAGATGGACATCGTGGACTTTGACGAAGCCGTATTTGAGAAAATCAAAGCTGACTATTTGAAGTTTGCTGAGCAGTTAAACGTATCTGACATCAAGTTTGTCCCTATGTCAGCGCTTAAAGGCGACAACGTCGTAACGCGTTCTGAGCACACGCCTTATTACACAGATAAGCCTCTGCTTGAGCTTCTTGAAGATTCTCCAGCAGCAGAGGCAAACACAGACTTTGAAGCCCGCTTCCCTGTCCAGTATGTTGTGCGTCCTAACCTTGATTTCCGTGGCTTCCAGGGCACGCTAACATCGGGCTCATTAACGGTTGGTCAAGCGGTTAAGGTATTACCATCTGGCAAGCAATCTAGCATCAAAGAGCTAGTGACCTTTGACGGTAACTTAGAGCAAGCGCAAACAGGTCAAGCATTCACCATTACATTGAATGATGAAGTTGATGTAAGCCGTGGTGATGTGATCGTACCTGCTGACTCAACAGCTGCTGTAACAAACCAAGTGCAAGCAAAGCTTGTATGGATGCACGAAGAGCCATTAGTGCTAGGTAAGAGCTATAACTTCAAGCTTGGTAGCAAAAACACTGCTGCTATCGTGAAGAAGATTGACCATACCATTGATGTAAACACCTTAGAGCAAGGTCAAGCTGACAGCCTACAGTTAAACGAAATTGCAATTGTGACGCTAGAGCTGACTGAAAGCATTGTGGCTGATGTATATCGCAACAACCACGAAACTGGCGCATTCATTCTGATCGACCGTTTATCAAACCTGACGATTGGTGCTGGTATGATTGAAGCGCTTCTTTCAGAGCAAGCAACGCAACACTCAGAGTTTAGCGACTTTGAAGTTGAGTTTAATGCCCTAGTTCGCAAGCACTTCCCTCATTGGCAAGCGCTTGACATTACTAAGCTTAAATAAGCTGTTTATGCCTGTTATGTGGAGCTAAAGCTAGATGTACGAACAGATCATATTAACAGGCATTATGCTGGCATTGGTAGGCTGCCTCTTTGGTACTCGCCTAAATCCAGCTTGGTTATTTGTCGGTGCCATTGGCACCGGCTATTTAACTGGTCTCATTGAGTTAGAAGAGATGTTAGCCAACTATGCTAACCCATCTCTTATCACCCTTATTCTGTTGATCTTGGTGTCGATTGCCATCGAGAAAACAACCCTAGTGCAAGGTCTTGCACAATCGTTAGCAAAAGGCAGTCTTACTAAATCAGTGATGAAGCTTGGCTTATCTACTGCGTTTTTATCGTCTTTTACTAATAATACCGCAGTGGTGGCGTCGTTAATTTCAGCGATAAAAGACAGCCCAACCCACTCGCCTTCCAAATTATTATTACCGCTGTCTTATACCGCCATTTTAGGTGGCACCTTAACCCTTATCGGCACCTCTACAAATTTAATCGTCAATGGTTTTGCCGTCGAAGCAGGCATGCAACCATTGGGCTTTTTTGATTTTACTTTAGTGGGCTTAGGCGCACTCAGTGTCGGCCTGATCACCATTATCGTGCTACTGAAGTATTTACCTGATCACGGTAAACAAGACCAAGAGGTGGTGCCTTTTTACCTTGAAGGCAAAGTCGAAGCTGGTTCAAAACTGATTGGCCGCACCGTAGAAGAAAACGGCCTGCGTGATTTAAAAGATTTATTCTTAGCTGAAATCATTCATGGTGACCGCCGTATTTGTGCCGTGACGCCTCAGCAAGTTATTCAACAAGGCGACATCTTATTGTTTGTTGGCGATATAAAATCAGTGCCTTTATTACAACGTTTTGATGGTTTGAAAATCGTCCATGACAAGCATGAAAAAGACGTTGAGCATTTAGTCGAGGTGGTGATCAGCCAATCGTCTCGCTTTGTCGGTAAAACTGTCAAAGAAGTGCGTTTCCGTGAACAAGTTCACGCAGCCGTCATTGCTATCCGCCGTGGTCATGACCGATTACAAGGTGGTTTAGGGCAAGTGCGCTTGCAGGCCGGTGACTCTCTTATTTTGGCACCGGGCTCAGAGTTCTATCAGTTGCCTAACTTGAAGCGTGAGTTCGTTTATATTTCAGGCCTTGATTTACAAACTCATCTTAAGTCGAAAAAGTCTAATTTGGTATTAGCAGGTTTTGTGGCCGTTATCGGGTTAAGCATTTTTGATGTGGTCCCACTGGTTAAAGGGTTGCTGGTATTTTTAATCGCGCTATTTGCAATGGGCGCGGTAAAAGTGACAGAACTAAAGCGTCGCTTCCCGATTGAACTACTTGCCATTGTTGGAAGTGCCATTGGTTTGGCCAAGCTCATGATAGACACCGGGCTTGCCACGCAAATTTCAGATGCGCTGTTTTATCTACTTGGCGACTTCGGTCCTTATGGCGCTTTTATCGCTATTTTTGTAATGACCGTGATTTTCACTGAGCTCATTACCAATAACGCAGCGGCAGCGCTTTCTTTCCCTGTAGCCTTTGCTCTCGCCATTGGTTTTGATGTGAGCCCATTACCCTTTGTGATGGCTGTGGCATTTGGCGCATCGGCGAGCTTTATTTCACCATTTGGCTATCAAACCAACCTCATGGTGTACAGTGCAGGTAACTACCGTATTAAAGATTATGTTACGGTCGGCTTACCGCTTTCAATTATTTATTCAATCACGGTGTTGACCTTAATACCGCTGGTTTTCCCTTTTTAAATAGGTGATGCAATGGATGAAAATATCGTTTGGCATAACTATGCCGTAAATAAGTCACAACGCAGCGAGCAAAAAGGTCACAAACCAGTGATTTTATGGTTCACCGGTTTTTCAGGCTCAGGTAAAAGTACCGTTGCAGGCGCACTAGAAAGTGCCCTTCACCAGCAAGGCGTGCACACTTACCTGCTTGATGGCGACAACGTGCGCCATGGTTTATGTAAAGACTTAGGCTTCAGCGATGCAGATCGCGTCGAAAATATTCGCCGTGTTGGTGAGCTGAGCAAGCTTATGGTAGACGCAGGACTTGTGGTACTCACCGCGTTTATCTCGCCATTCCAAGCTGAGCGCGACATGGTACGTAACCTTGTCGGTGACGGTGAATTCATCGAAGTCTTTTTAGATACGCCGCTAGATATCTGTGAGCAACGCGACCCGAAAGGCTTATACAAGAAAGCGCGCGCAGGTGAAATTAAACACTTCACTGGCATAGATTCAGATTATCAAGTGCCTGTTAATCCTGAGATCCGCATCGATACCAGCGCGAATAGCCTTGAACAATCAGTACAACAACTGGTAGCGTATCTGAAAGACAAGCAAGTAATTGGATAAGTAATGAATCAAACGGATCTGTTAGAAGAAATTTTACAACTGAGCGTTGAAGCAGGCGATGCCATTATGGGCATCTATGCTAAAGACTTTAACGTTGAGTACAAAGAAGATGAAAGTCCAGTAACCGATGCGGATCTGGCTGCACACAAAGTCATTGCGGCTGGCTTGCAACAACTTACCCCTGATATTCCGGTATTAAGTGAAGAGAGTGCTGGTATTGATTGGGCAACACGTCAAACTTGGAACCAATATTGGCTAGTTGACCCAATTGATGGCACCAAAGAGTTCATTAAAAAGAATGGCGAATTCACCGTTAATATCGCGCTTATCAAAGCTGGCAAACCTATTTTAGGTGTGGTGCACGCACCCGCTTTAAATGTCAGCTACCTTGCAGCAGAAGCAGTCGGTGCATTCAAACAATGCGACGAAGCACGTATTGAGCTCAAGGTCACTAAGAAAGCCAATACTGGTCTTATTAAAGTGGTTGGCTCTCGCTCACACCCATCGCCTGATTTAGCCGCTTATCTTGAGCAGTTTGATGATGTCGAAATGGTACCGAAAGGCAGCTCTTTAAAGCTTTGTTTAGTCGCAGAAGGTGAAGCAGATGTTTATCCGCGTTTGGGCCCAACATCTGAGTGGGATACAGGTGCAGGTCATGCTGTGGCTGAAATTGCAGGCGCGACCATTACCCAAGTTGATGGTTCAGCACTGACGTACAATCAAAAAGAAAGTTACCTTAATCCTTACTTTATTGTATCTAGACTCACAGGTTAAATCGCTCAGATTTACGTGAAATGCGTCCTTAGAAAACAGAAAAGGACGCATGATTATTTTACAAACTAAAACTTTTCTTTTAAGCGACTTTTATCTTGCAGGCTTAAGGCTCGCCGCCTCCTTTCACCTTTAGATTCAGGCCGTTTATTCACCAGTATTGCAATAGCAATATAAACCAATGGCATAACCGGCAAGAAAAGCGTAAAAACAACAACTGCTATTCTCAGCTTAACTAAGTTAAGACCGAAAAACTCAGCGACTCCCCCACATACACCAAGCACAAGTGGAGCACTCCCGATACAAAGGCTTTTTGACATGAATATACTCCCTTAATATCTACAAGATGGTGTAACAATTGAGCAGGTAAGTGTATTGTTATTGAAAGAGCAAGTCATAAATATCACTGTACTACATTGCCTATACTCTAACTGCACCCCCCATGATTTTAGGAAATTTTCCCACTCTCTCATTTCATGAGGATTTATACTGTAATGTCCCGCTGCATTAATTAATGATTCGGGAATTGTATTACCGTTACTATCTACAGCAGTGCCAGATATCACCTCTAAACTTCCTGTTGTTATGCTCGGGCTAACTTCAACACTACTACCGTTTGAAAAAATTAGTTTAAAAGAAAATTGAAGTGCATCCAGACTGATTGCTCCCAAATCCAGTACATCCATCGCTTTATTTAAATAAGACATTTGTCGAACTCTATAGTCATAAGTAAATAACTCGTTATATATTTCATTTCTTAACTTGCTTGTTTTTAAAAATGAATGTGCACTGGGGTTGTCGGGATACTGAAGTATCCTATATTCACCAAGAGAAATATTCGATGAACTGCTTACTGAAACATAAGCCGAACCTACATCGTTATCTGAGTTATGTAAATATTCAAAGTTTTCTCTACCAATGATCAGATTGGAATTTAATATAGAATTCTTGCCCTCATCAAATAATGCCAAAAGTTCAGGAAGCGCTTTCATCTCATTATCATTCAAGGTCCTTTTAACAGCTTTCTTTATCGGGTACCGATCTTGATACTCATAAATATAGTCTGTATACACAGTGAATTTCTTCAATGTTCTGGAGTGATAGTCAAATACAAAAACATCTCTCGTTTTATAAAACCCTACAGATTCCCGTGCAGCGATAGATGCTTGAGATATAGAGCAACCGTGACAGGCTGTAATTTCATTATCTAAGGCTAAAATAATGGGAGAAGTAAAAAGTAATATACTATGAGCTATGATCAGTACATATTTTCTAAAGTTAAACATACAATATCCTTTTTGTTTAATTTGAAACTTTAGCGTAGTACAAAAGAACTAGAAATCAAGTCGTATGCTAAATCCCGTAAAGCACCTGCATCGCTTTATAGTCAACACCAAAAGTTTGCTTGACCCAACGGTTCACAAAGTCATTATTTGGTTCTATCTGGGCACAACGTAATGCTTGCTCGGCGACAAATGACTGATTGACCATAGAGCAATACCTTTGCTGCCAAAGCTTATTCAGATCACCGCTAAAGTCAGAACTTAATTGCGTTAAGTGCTGTTCAAACTTTTGTATTTGATTGAGATAATCAGCACTGAGCGGAGTGACATCAGCTTCTGCAAACTCAATATTATGACTGCGGGTGAGATTATCGTAAGAGCCTGATTCACTGTTGGATAAACGCAGTCCCAATAAATTACCCGAATAGCTTACATTAACTGAATAGGTTTCTTGATGCTCTTTTAGCTGATAGGCGAATGCCTTTTCAACATCTGTAGCCAACTTATTATTTGCATCTTTTGGATCTGGCTTTAGCTCAGTCACTACATATCGCTTTTCAACCTGTCGGTAAGACGTTTGTTTGCGGTATTGTGCTTTGCCCTCCAAGGTGAGAGATAAATCAGCGGCACCTGTGTGACTAAACCACGGACTAGACTGAAAGGCTTGCTCAAGCTCTGCTTGCGTATTACGTAACGCATAGCGATGGGCCTGAGAATTGGATGTTTTAAAACGTTCTCGCTTACTCACTCTCAAACCAGTAAAGCGTGATTTATCAGATTTATCTAAGGTTAAGCTCACAGGTTGTTGCCAAAGAGCACAGTAACGTTGCGTCAACTCATGTAAATAAAAGCGTTGACCTTGCACTTGCTCAGCCAAAGCTAAGCATTGTTGTTTACCGGCTTTATCTAACGTGTCTCTGTATTGTTGTAATTCACCTGTAAGCTGTGCATTGGCAATTAAATTACGATACTCATGCTCAAACCACTTAAATGGATCAGGTTGCGATAAACCTGCAAGTTGCTTGGCTTCAGTTTTTAGCCACCCTTCTACGGCTTGCACTTCTTCACGCTGAGTAGCAGCCTGTGCCCCCATGGTCTCAACATGCCATTGGTTTTGACTTGCCAGCAAGGACTCTAGTTTACTGGCAGCACCCCTATAGTTTGCACCTAAGCGCAACATGCGTACTTCAATCAAGCCTCGGTCGATGATTTTACTGCGTGTTTCTGCAAGACGCTGTTTTGCTTCTACGTCTTCAGGGTCCTCTAAAAGCGCTTTTTCGTAGAATTCTGCTGCCTGTTGATACATGCCTTTGCCATACAGCTTGTCACCTTTCTCAACCAAACTTGTGCAGGCCGAGAGCATCAGCGCAGCCACCAGCCCGATAGATATTTGTGATACTTTCATTCTCTTCCCTTTATTCTAGCCAAACTCATCGCTCAAAATCGTTCTTTGCATCGCAATATATATCAGCCTAAATTGAATGCCCAGTTTAACTGACTATGGATAATCTTTGCTGAGCACACAATGAACTGGCATCATCAATATTCAATGGACGACTCATATAGTATCCCTGAGTTTGTTGACAGTGTAGTTTCACCAACACATCTAGCTGCTCGGATTGTTCAATTCCTTCTGCAGTCACTACCAAATTAAAACTTTTGGCAATTGCACAAATGGCTTCTATTAATTGTCTTGGTTTTTCGCCACTTTCTATCCCTTCAATGAACGCCCTATCTATCTTAAGACCGTCAACGGGTAAATGATTTAAGCGCGATAAGCTTGAGTAACCCGTGCCAAAATCATCAATATAAATACCGAACCCTTGCTCATGCAGTACTTCGAGTGGTTCTACAAGATTATCTTCGGTTGCCATCATCGCAGACTCAGTTAATTCAATTTTAAACTGCTCAGGCTGCAATGCTGAGTGAGTGAATTGCTGGGTCAACCAAGCCATAAATTGCGGGCTCTGTAACTGTAACGGCGAAACATTCACACTCATAAAAATATTGCTGCCACTATGTTGCTTCATAAACGCCATGGCTTTTGCAAACACCCATTGACCTAACATAGTGATCTTGGCGCACTCTTCAGCAATTGGAATGAACTCTGCTGGACTCACAAAACCCAAGCTAGGACTTTGCCACCTTAGTAAAGCTTCGAAACCTTTTAATATTTTGCCTCTTTGACAATAGATTGGCTGGAAGTTTAAAGACAACTCTTGATCTAAATTGATATCTTGAAGTGCACGCTCTATCTCAATTTTGCGCGCAGCCTGACATGCAATATCTCGGGTGTAGATATGAAACGCATTTTTGCCGCGTTTCTTTGCCTCATACATCGCAATATCAGCATCATGTAGCAGTTTTTCAGCTTTAATATTGGTGCAAGGGGTTGTGAATGTGCGTACACCGATACTGCCGCTTACGCTATGGGTATGCTGTTTATAAGTAAATGGCTTACGGATCTCTGACAACATATCTTCAAGAATGCCTTCAAGTGGCCTTTCTAAGTTTTCTAAATCAAATAAAACAGCAAATTCATCGCCACCAAGGCGAGCAATATCTGCAAAACTACCGAGCAACAGCTGCATACGACCCGCAAACTCCACCAGCAATTTATCACCCGCTAAATGCCCCAAGGTATCGTTTATGAGTTTAAATCTATCTAAATCGATATAAAGTAGGATGAAGGTTTTACCTATACTCTCTCTGGCTTCATCAACCAATTTTAAGAATGCTAATCTGTTTAGTAAGTCAGTTAGACTGTCATGGCGAGCTTTATACTTAAGCTGCTCGTTAAACAGCTTATCTTGGGTGATATCGGTGATCCTGCCCTCGTAAAACACCGCATCAGGGTGGTGCAGCCAGTGCCCACTCTGCCTTAACCAAATCGTGCCATGCTGATCACTGCGTGCTAACCAATCTAATTCTTTATGCTGTTGTTTATCAGCAACCACTTGCTGCCATAAAGCTTTGACTTCTTCATCAAGTATAAAGTCTTCCAGCTCGCCCCCCTCTAAAGATGCTGACTCACCCACGAGCAACTGCTTAAAGGCAGGATTCGCCTCGATTATCTGACCTCGATGATTGAGTACAAATAACCCTTCTCGGCTATTCACGAACAAACTTTTATATTTCCGCTCTGCCACAACTTGCTGCTGTAGTGCTTGTAAGCGCTTGTCTGATTCTCGTAATACCTTTTGGTTCGCTTTATCTAAACTGGCCGTGCGCTCTATGACTAGGTTATTGATGGTTTGATTTCGGTTAGCGAGTGCCCTCAGTTGCAGCCATACTAAGATCCCGCAAATGCTGGCAACAAAAACAAAACCAATAATAATGAGTTGCCTACTCGTTAGGAAATTGGGATTCAACTGCTTCTTTGTATAAAGCTGTAACGTTAAAGTTCGACCATTAAAATCAATATCTCTAGACACTTTAGGCACTAGATCTGCGAGTTGATAAGTATCTTGCCAGTCACTGTTAAACACCACACGTTCATCCGCTAATACTCTCAGGTGCTGCTGAGTATTTTGATACACTTGGCTAAACAAACCTTCAAGCAATAGCGACAACTCAAAACTCAAACCTATGGCTGTTTGCAACCCAAACTCTTGAGGACGAGGTAAGATCAAACTCCACTTATTGCCGTCTTGCCAACTGAGTGTTTGCAAGGTTTGCGTATCAAACAGCATATGATTAAAAGCTTCCTTCATCGCACAGCTTTCACCAAGTGTGTGTCCATAGTCAGCTAAAGGGGCAGCATTTACGATAGTGAAAAAACTATCTTCTGGTGAGGCTAGATCTGGCACTTGTACTCTAAAATCAAAAGAGCCATTTTCTTGATATAACTTTTCAAGCTGGGCAACATCAGACGCAGTAATAGCATGATACACCTCTAAGCTGATCGGCAGTTCACTATTGGATAACTGCGAGTGAGCAACTTGGTGAAACAGAGATTGCGTCGATGTCGCTGGTAAAAACGCATCTATGGCATAAATAAGGTGCCCTAATTGATCCAGCTTAGAGTTAAGTTGATACTCGTATTGAACGAGCTGTAAATCGGCACTTTGCGCTTCTTGTTTATGGTAATACTCGTTTACGACAGCTCCAACATAGGCCATTAAAGAGATAAAGAGTCCACAATAAATTGTCCCGGACTGAAGCGGTGAACGAAGAAAAGAAATAAATCGGGTCGCTATAGACATCGTATAAAAAAGCACTGTATCCTATATAGAACCGATAATAATTCTTATTTGCAATGAAGAAAAGCTTTCTTTTTATTTTATCCCTTTTTATGGGACAAACAACCGCTGTATACGCTCAATCACCGCAAATTAACATTTATTCATTTAGAAAGTATGAATTGATCAAACCCGTATTAACCCAATTTGAAGCCGAGTCCGGTATCAAGGTAAACCTAGTCAATGGTAAATCAAAGCGATTACTTGCTCGTTTAAAGCAGGATGGTGAAGCGTCTCAAGCAGATATAATTTTGAGCTCAGATCTAGCACAACTTCACAATCATAAAGATTTATTACAACCAATAGAAAACAGGCAAACATGGAACAATGTTTCTAGTGCGCTGTATGATGAAAACGGCTACTGGATCAGCATCTCAATGCGTACCCGTGCATTATTCAGCCTGTCAGAGCAAACATCGCAGTCCATTCCAAATTCATTTGCACAGTTAAAACAGGCAAACTTTCAAAGCGCCTTATGTATTCGAGATTGGCAACATAACTACAATGCAACTTTAGCCGCAGCACTGCTGACAACAAACAATAAAAAAGACAGTGACTGGTTAAAGCTCGGTAATAAATTGTTAGCTAAACGACCAAGCGGTGGAGATCGCGACCAGTTACGTGCCCTAGCCCAAGGGCATTGCAAACTCGCCTTCGCCAACCACTACTATTGGCATATGATGAAGCGCGCAGACAACAAGCGTGACCAAATGCTGGCGAAAAAACTCAGTATTCACTTCTTACAAACTGAAGACGGCCTCACGCCAGTTTCTACCACTTCGGCCGCCATAGCAAAACACGCTCCGAATAAAGAACATGCTGAGCAATTTATTGCTTTCTTATTAACGCAAAAAGCCCAAGAAATTTATGCGCAAAGCTTACACGAATTCCCGGTGTTGAATGACATGATGGCCAGCCATGTGCCTTTCAAACCTAATCTTCCTGCTATAAAACAAGGCCTGCTGCGCTTAACTGATGCCAATGAATTATTGGCAAAGCATTAGTCCGCAAATATCGCCTGCAAGTCACAATTAAATAAACTAAACGAATAGGTGCGGTGCCCTAACACTTCATAGGTCACCGCCGGTTTGTAGCCCTGCAATGTTTTAACTTGATGCTGCTTTGCTTGATAGGCCTGCTGTTGATATGTGCCATCATCAAAGTGTCTTCTGAGCGTCAGAAATGGTTCGCTGAACTCCCACTCTAACTTTAGGCCTTTTATATCAATAGGGCTGTTCATCGCCGTCCATTGCCCGTTGGTTTTGATATTAATTTGAAAGTCTTGATCACCACAATCATGGGCAAACAATAGCTCTGGTAGCACTCGCTCCGAGTAAGGACTCGGAAAATAAAGGCCTAGATGACCTTTCGTATAATAGTGGCCTGTATGACTAAATACTTGGCTGTCAAATCTATCGAAGCCCAACCCTCTGACAATACGCTCAACATTTTGAATATAAGTTTCTGTTACATCGCCCGGAAAATACAGTAAGTGTGGCGTGTTGTATTTATCAGGCGTAGCTAACTCAGTAAATTCATAGTTAATTTGCTGCTGCTCAAACTGTTGCTTTAATTGAAAGCGCTGTGTATCAGATAAACCTTCATGATAAATATGTACAACCGGCTGTTGGCAGGCTGAAAGCACTAGCAAACCAATAACCGAGGTAGAAAGGTGTTTAAAGTTCAATTGACTGGCTCCATGCCTATTTTTTAGGTCAGCCTACATAACATGTCTCTTAAATGTCAATTACTTAGGTTAATGCACTTTTGAGAGCCAAGTCTGAACTGAGTTACGCGGATATAAGACTTCTTTAAACAATTTATGCTGTTGATGCTCCAGACCCTTTTCATGACTTGGTAACCCTGCCAACACCTTATTGTGGTGAGCATTAAATCGCGCCACCAAACTTAAACCGGTTTGACGAAAGAGTGCTTTAGACTTCATCAAATGCATTCTTACATCATCAGCGGTCATTAGCCCATTAGCATCTAGGTTCATCAATTCACGTCTTAGCTGACTTCTTACACCCATGCTCACACTACTCCTAACTGTTTAAAAGCGATGCGCAAGTTACCTGTTATTTGCTGCAGAAAAATGACAAGCGCAATAAAACTTAAGACCGAATGGCTCGCGAAAAAGTTTCGTCATTCACCCTACCTAGGCGTTATACTGTCGCAAAGATGATTTTGAAGATGAACGCCATGTCTGAATACGAACCTGAATACATTGAAATTGAACTAGAAGAAGAACCTATAGAACTATGTAACCTACTCAAAGTGCTAGATTTAGCCGAAACAGGCGGACAAGCAAAACAATTGATCGCCGATGGCTACGTAGGCGTTAACATGGAACTATGCACAGTTAAGCGAAAAAAAATGTACTCAGGTGACAGCCTACATTTTAATGGTGAAGATTTTTTACTGACCTTGGCTGAGGGTGTTACACCTGCAGTAAAGGCAGAGCCTACACCGCCAATAGAAGAAGCACCCACTAAACGCAAACGTAGTCGTAGCCGTAAGAACAAAAAAGACAGCGATACAGGTCGCCGTCCTATCTCTTTTGGTTAACCAACTCTCGATAAGCAGGTAAGTTAAGATGGCCATTTGGTATCACCCAATCACACTTGAGCTCTGCCAAAAACTAGATGCGGGTTTACATGGCAAAGGCTCCCTAATGAAAACCTTAGGGATCGAAATTTCTGAAATTGGTGATGACTACCTAGTTGCCACCATGCCTGCAACAACCGGTCATCATAACCCAATCGGTATGGTGCATGGCGGTGCAAATGTCGCCCTTGCAGAAACCGTTGCCAGTTACGCCGCTAATTTTGCCGTCGATTTTGAACAATTTTATTGTGTCGGCCAAGAGATCAACGCTAATCACCTCAAGGCGTCGCGTAACGGTACCTTAACGGCCATAGCGAAACCGCTACACTTAGGTAAACGTACCTCAGTATGGGAAGTTAAAATCACCAATGCAAAAGGTGAATTGTGCTGTATTTCACGTATGACAGCGGCAGTTATTGAGCGCGCCAACAAGTTGCCGGTTTAAACCGCCACTTAGCCATCTCAGCAACACATGACCTGTTTAATATTCTTTATTTGATTTAGCACAACAATATCTAGAGTAGTTTATCGACTTTTCCCAGTTTCAAGTTAGGCTCTAATTATCTCCTCATTGGAAAGCAGATTTGGAGCCCTACTGTGACCGCTCAAGAACAGATAAAACTGCTAAAAGTCTTCATCGTGATTGGTTTAATTCTCATCGTGACAGGCCACTTTATCATCAGTAAAGAGTGGTTAATCCACTTAGGTCCACTTGGTTTTATCATAGGCGCAGCTTGCATTGCGATAGGCTTGATTTGCTCATTACCGACTAAGATTTACCTCACTATTTTACTGATGAAAAATGAAGAGCACTAATCACTGACAACGCACCGCTCAGCTTGTTAAACTCATCATATATTGAGTTAAGAGCGTGATGTTTTGGATAAAGTAGAAACCTTAGTTATTGGCGCGGGGGTCATTGGTTTAGCAATTGGTGCCGAACTAAGTCAATCACAAAATGTATTAGTGATTGAGCAAAACACCCATTTTGGCGAGCATACATCAAGCCGCAATAGCGAAGTCATTCATGCTGGTATCTATTACCCCGAAAATAGTTTAAAAGCGTCGCTCTGCGTGCAAGGTAAAGCACATCTTTACAAACACTGCCAAGCATTTCATGTACCCGTCAAACCTATTGGTAAAGTGTTAATTGCACAAAACCATGATGAAGCAGAAAAGCTCGAAGCCATACGCCTACAAGCACTTAACAATGGCGTTGATGATTTAGTCTGGCTTTCAAAGCAAGCACAACAAAACTATGCACCAGACCTTAATCTATGCGAGGCGCTCTACTCTCCTTCTACAGGTATTATTGATAGTCACCAGCTGATGTACTCTTTTATTACACAGATTGAGCAAAATCAGAGTCTATATGTTGCAAACACACGCTTTATGAAAGCCGTACCTGAAGAGACTGGATTTGTGGTCTCTTTGTACTGTGATGGCGAAGAAATGCAGTTGCATTGTAAAAACCTTATCAATACCGCAGGACTATTCGCACAAGATGTTGCGCGCCATATAGAAAGCATCAATCACGATTTAATTCCTGAGCTGCATTACTGCCGAGGACAATACTTTACCTATCAGGGTAAACACCCGTTTAAGCATCTTATTTATCCTATACCTGAACAACATGGTCTTGGGATCCATGCGACTCTAGATATGGCCAATCAACTCAAGTTTGGCCCCGATACCGAGTTTATCGATAGTCTGAATTATCAAACTGACGCGACACAAAAAGCCAAGTTTGTATCGGCGATAAAACACTACTGGCCAAACTTAGATGAAACCAAGCTGCACTGTGATTATGCCGGCATTCGCCCTAAGCTCACTTTAAGAAACCAGCAAGATTTCGTCATTCAAACAGAGCTACAACATGGTATTACTGGCTTAGTGAATTTATTTGGTATTGAGTCCCCGGGCCTCACTGCGAGTATGGCCATTGCAAAACAAGTTGCTCATATTCTGATACAACAGCAAGATTGCTAGACTAATCCTCTTTTGAGATAGTAAGTAAAAACAACCAGTCAATTTACAATGAGTGCTTCTTCACATTTATTATTTTTCTTCTCCTCTCTCGGCGCATTCAATGGTTTGCTCTTGGCGCTGTTCCTACTTTTAAAGAAAGATAAACAAGCTACTGATAATTGGTTGGCTATATTGCTGATTTTACTGAGTGTTAGAATTGGTAAGTCGGTGGCGTTTTACTTCACACCTACATTAGATAAGAGCATTTTACAGCTGGGGTTGACTGCTTGCCTGCTGATTGGCCCTAGTATCCTTGCTTATGTTGCACAATCGACCCTAAATAACTTAACGATGAGGCGGCTCACAATCACACTGAGCTGCTTTACTGTTGCAACAGTGATCATTGGCATACTCTTCCCTTATCAATATTATCTAGAGCTATGGCAATATTGGATCTACCGCGGTTCGAGTTATTTATGGTTAATTAGTCTAATCGTTGCATCTTTCATGTATGCTCGAAAAAACACCCACAAATTAGCGTTATCAAAGCACTTATTAACACAACAACCCGTTGTCGTCTTAGCGGGTAGCTGGCTAATTTGGACGGCCTATTTCACCGCCTCTTATACTTCTTATATTATGGGAGCATTAAGCTTTTCACTGGTGTTATATCTTACCCTACTATTGGCACTTAAATCTAAATGGCAGGAGAAGACTTCGACCACGCAAAGCAAGTATCAAAATAATAAACTCAGCACTGAGCAAACCAGCCATTTCTCAAGCTTACTCAATAATTTAATTGCGACTGAGCAAGTTTATTTGGACCCACAACTTACTCTACCGCGACTTGCAAAGCGCATGGGCATCACTCACACGCAGCTCTCTCAATTACTCAACGATCACTACCAAATGAACTTTAAGCAGTTCATTAATACACAACGTGTAACCAAAGCAAAAGAAAGTTTGAAGGCTTATCCTGAGATGCCTGTAGAAGAAATTGCAGAATTATGTGGTTTCAGCGCGTCATCGACGTTTTATAGTACCTTCAAGCAACAAACAGGTATGACTCCAAACCAATATCGCACCTCTAAAATATAATTTAGGACTCTTAGAATATAACTTAGCTTATTGTTATATATGAATATAATTTAAGTTTGTGCCGAACATTACTTTTGGAGCACAAAATATGAAATGGTTACGATTGCTGTTAGTCGTTTGTTTTTTTACACCGATTATCAGTTCGGCAAATAGTTATACAGATGATGAGCGAGCAGTAAAAAAGGTTATTCAAAACTATCTTGATGGCACGAGTAACGCGGATCAAACATTAATAAAGTCAGCTTTTCACCCTCAGGCACAGTTATTACTTAACCACAGTACAAAACCTTTTTGGCAGGTTTCTGCTGCTGAGTACGCTAGCTGGTTTAAACAAAAATCAAAGCTCAGAGATGGCTATTTATTGTCACTCAAAGTAGATGGTGACACAGCTGTTGCTAGAGCAAAGATCACAACGTACGAACCAGTAAAACAGTATATTGATCAGTTCTTATTAAAACGATTTGATGACCAATGGCTAATCGTCAGTAAAACGGCCACCCAAATTGAAAGTGAGAAAAACAAAAACCAGCTTAAGCTTGCAGCGGGTAAGCGCGTTCTGTTTATTGCCTCCAGTGCCGATTTTCATGGGGACTCAAAGCTGGCGACAGGCACTAGCTTTTCAGAACTCGTTCATGCCTATGATGTATTTATCAAGGCTGGTTATCAAGTTGACTTTGTAACCCCGAAAGGTGGTCAATTACCACTTGCGTACATCAATACCTCAGATCCTATGCATCGCAAATATATCTACGACCGAGACTTTATGTATGCGCTGGCTAACACTGCAAAGCCAGAGCAAATCGATGCCAGTCAGTATTTAGCCGTGCATTATGTTGGTGGTGGTAATGCCATGTATCAGGTCGCAGAAAATAAAGCACTTCAGGAAATTTCAATGCAAGTATATGAACAAAACCAAGGCATAGTGTCATCAGTGTGTCATGGCACTGCGGGCATTGTGAATTTAAAGCTGAGTAACGGTGAGTATTTAGTGTCTGGTAAAACCATCAGCGGCTACCCTATTGCTTTTGAAAAAACCGATGCAGCTTATTATCAAGAATTTCCTTTTGAAATCGAAACACTCATAAAACAAAGAGGTGGCGCATTTAAGTATGGGGAACGAAACCAATCTTATGTTGAAATAGATGGCAGAGTAATAACTGGCACCAACTTTCAGTCTTCAAAAGCGGTTGCCGAGGTGATGGTTGAAATGATGAATAAGCTTTAAAAAGCATTAGATTAACCCCACGGTTTCTCGGTGTTTATAGTACTGAATTAGCGCTACACTCAAGTAAGTTTTAAACTCTGAAGAGAAATATCATGATCGAACAAGGCCAAGCTCTACCTAATGTTGTGCTAACAGAACTGACTGCTGATGGCATGCAAAACCACCAAGTGACTGAATTATTTGCAGATAAAAAAGTGGTTTTATTTGCAGTGCCAGGCGCTTTCACACCAACTTGCTCTGCCGCCCACCTACCTGGTTATGTGGTACTTGCAGATCAAATCAAAGCAAAGGGCGTTGATATTATTGCTTGTGTGTCTGTAAACGATGCATTTGTAATGAAAGCTTGGGGTGAAGCACACAATGCGAGCGAGTTAATGATGTTAGGTGATGGCGATGCGGCATTCACTAAAGCCATTGGTCTAGATAAAGAAACAGGCAGTTTTGGCGGTGTGCGCTCACAGCGTTATGCCATGATCATTGAAAATGGCGTAGTGAATGAGATTGCGGTAGAAGCTGCAGGTGAATTTGAAGTATCAAAAGCGGAATCTATCTTAGAAAAGCTGTAATACCAATCCTCAAAATAGATCACTTAATTAAGAGGATTGGTATAATGCGCTTTTGAGTAGAAAAGCATGAGTAACAAAAATGGGCACGTATTTACGCGCCCATTTTTATTTGATTAATCAGAGCTTTGGTTAATTAGCCCATTAGTATCTAAAAATTAATCGAGAAATCATCCGCGTCTAAATGAGCAGGAAAGCTTTTTCTAAATTGCTCTAGTTTCTCTTTGTTAAGCTGTGCAATCACAACGCCTGGCTTATTATCTTCACCCTGAGCCAAAGCTTCACCTACAAAATCATAGGCAGCCGTTCCACCATTATGCGCAACGCCATTACCATCATCACCCACCCGGTTACTGGCCAACACGTAACATTGGTTTTCAATGGCTCGAGCTTGTAGCAAAGTATCCCAAATACGACGGCGCGCCGCTGGCCAGTTAGCAACATTGACCATCACATCATAGTCGTTACGATTACGTTGAAATACCGGGAAGCGTAAGTCATAACAAATTTGCGGCAACAATCTAAAACCTTTAATGGTGAAGACTTTACGAGAATCGCCTGCTCGCACAAAGTCACCTTCTTTGCCTAAGCAAAATAAATGGCGCTTATCATAAAATTCAAAGCTGCCATCAGGCCAACACCAATAAAAGCGATTGGCTTTCTTGCCCTGTTGCTCAACTAGCACAGAGCCCGCAACCACCGCATTATTCGCTGCCGCTTGCGTTTGCATCCAGTTAAAAACTGGCCCTTGCTCAGCTTCTGCAACATCTAGGTTAATCGCAAACCCTGTGGCAAACGTTTCAGGTAAGAGAATTAAATCAACCGACTCAATGTGCTGTAATTGCATCGTTAGGTTGTCTAGATTTTGCTGCGGCTGTAACCAGGCAATATAGCTTTGCACTAAGGCAACTTTTAAATTTTCTGAGTTTATAGCTGACATAACTTCTCCGCAGCAGCAATCAATGTTGAGTCTTCTTTGGCAAAACACAAACGGATCACTTTATCGTTTGGTGCTTGGTGATAGAATACGCTCAACGGGATCGCGGCAACCCCCACGTCTTTGACAAGGTATTCGCAAAACGCCATATCGTCTAACTCGGAAATATCGCTGTAGTCGAGTAATAAGAAATAAGTGCCTTCGCTTGGCAAAATTTTAAAACGACTCGGTGCGAGCGCTTCGATTAACAAGTCGCGCTTTTGCTGATAAAACGTGCTTAACTCGTCAATATGCTCAGGCTGCTCGCCCATCGCATCTGCGATAGCCAACTGTGCTGGTGTGAAACTCGAGAAGTTTACATACTGGTGGATTTTACGAAATTCCGTCATCAATGCCGCAGGCGCAACACAGTACCCCATTTTCCAACCAGTACAGTGGAATGTTTTACCAAAACTCGACACCACAAAACTGCGGGCAAATAAGCTTTCATCACGCAAAGCACTTAGATGCGCTTGTCCATCAAAGCAAATATGTTCGTACACTTCATCGCTGATCAAATATAAGTCATGCTGCTCGAGTAAATGTTTTAACGCCTCGATGTCTGCTTGCTTTAACGTCTTAGTGCTTGGGTTATGTGGGGTGTTGATAATAATGGCTTTGGTTTTATCGGTAATTGCCTCAGTCACTTGCTGCCAATCAACTTTATAATCTGGTGCGGTTAGCGCGATATGCACGGTTTTACCACCTGCTAACTCAATCGCTGGCTTATAAGAGTCGTAAGCGGGGTCAAATACAATCACCTCATCTTCAGGGCTGACTAATGCCTGAATAGCTACATATAAGGCTTCAGTTGCACCCGATGTCACCGTAACAGAGTGCTCTGCATTCACCGCCAGGCCATACTTGCGCTCAACCAACTGCGCAATTTGCTGTTGCAAAGCAGGTACACCACTCGATGGCGCGTATTGGTTGAAACCACTTTGGCTGTAATGCGCCAGTCGCTCTTTTAACAGCGTCGGTGCATCAAATTCAGGAAAACCCTGAGATAAATTAAGTGCTTGATACTGATTTGCCAAACCAGTCATTTGCGAGAATATACTCACGCCTAAATTAGGTAATTTACTTTGCACAAGGGCCCCTTTTTTGTTGATGGTGCTTTCGCACGAGCGATGCTATCATTGCCAAAAATAGATGTATAGCCGTCTAAAATTATTTTTGAGATTCTTTATTATGCAGAATAATGCCGCAAAAAGCGCACTGATAGAAGCGGGTCGTTGGGTAAGTCAAAAAGGCTGGGTACCCGCGACAGGTGGAAACTTCTCAATTAAAACAGAAACGGGCTTTGTTGTGACTGCCAGTAGTTACGATAAAGGCCACTTAGCACCTGAGCATTTCTTAGAACTTAATCAACAAGGCAAGATCACCGCTGGTAATGGTAAGCCTTCCGCTGAAACAGCACTGCATTTAAAGCTGTATCAACTTCAGCCTGATACTGAATGTGTACTACATACTCACTCAGTCGCCGCAACTGTGCTATCACGCTTTATTAAAGGTGACACCTTGTCTATACAAGGCTACGAGATGCAAAAATCGTTACGCGGCATTACCAGTCACGAAAGCACATTAAAAATTGCCATTTTCGACAATGATCAAGACATCGACAGACTGGCCGAGCTTGTTGCACAGCGTCATCAATCTGAGCCAGTGGTACATGGCGTGTTGATCCGTGGTCATGGTTTATATGCCATGGGTAACAGTGTGGCAGAAACCCGTCGCCATATTGAAGGGCTAGAGTTTTTATTCGCCTGTGAATTAGAACGCATTAAATTGGAGTCAGCTTTATGATCAAAGCCATCATCACCGATATTGAAGGCACCATTACTCGTATCTCATTTGTGAAAGACATTCTGTTCCCGTACGCCGCTCAACACCTCGCACAATTTGTCGAGCAAAACCAAGACAAGCCAGAAGTCGCAGAGCAAATACAGGCGGTAAAAAACGAAATCGCACAGCCTGACGCGCCATTAAGCACAGTAATCGATGCTCTACTTGGTTGGATAGCCGAAGATAAAAAAATCACGCCACTCAAACAACTACAAGGTTTGATCTGGCAAACAGGTTACCAACAAGGTGACTTTACCGGCCACATCTACCCAGACGCACAACAATTTCTTGCTGAGCAACAAGCCGCTGGCCGCGAGCTGTATGTGTATTCTTCGGGTTCAGTAAAAGCACAACATTTGTTATTCGAATACTCTGATTTTGGCGATATTCGCCCGTTATTCAGTGGCTATTACGACACAAAAGTCGGTGGTAAAAAAGAGCAAGCGTCTTATGAAAATATCTTGGCGCAGATCCCTTTTGCGGCCAATGAAGTGGTATTTTTAAGCGATGTGTTAGCAGAGTTAGATGCAGCCAAAGCGGCGGGTATGCATGCCTTACAGCTGTGGCGCGATGACCAAGCCCGTAGCGAAACACACCCATTTATCGAAGATTTTACACAATTTAATGAAGCGTTATTTGTATGAGTAATTTAACTATCTACCGTCATGATGAGCCTACGCAAGCAATCTTCCAAAGCGCAGACTTTAAAGCCATTCAAACCGAGCTAAACAAAGCTGGCGTGTTATTCGAGCAATGGCAAGCAAATGCCGTAATTGCAGTCGAAAGTACACAAGAAGATATTATTGCAGCCTACGCAGATGACATTGCCCGCGTACAACAAGATGGTGGCTACCAAACCGTAGACGTTATCTCACTGGCCAAAGGCAACCCAAATGCCGCCGAATTAAGACAAAAGTTTTTATTCGAGCATACTCACAGCGAAGATGAAGTGCGCTTCTTTGTGAAAGGTCAGGGGCTATTTTGTTTGCATTTAAACGAGCGCGTTTATCAAGTGTTATGCCAGCAAGGTGATTTAATTTCTGTACCAGCAAACACTCAACATTGGTTTGATATGGGCAGTGACCCTGAGTTTACCGCCATTCGCTTTTTCAATAACGAAGCAGGTTGGGTTGCACAGAGCACCGATAGCGATATTGCCACGCAATTTCCTATTTTAGATTAAACTCTTCCTCTGAAATAAATAAAAAAAGAGAGCGGATGATGATCACACCGCTCTCTTTTTTTATTTATTACACTGTCTTTATCAACGTTTATAAATTCTTCAATGCACCCGCTGCCACTTGCGCTTGATCATAGACGCCAGTATTAAGCACCCAACCCGTAACTAGTTTTGTAGGGGTCACATCAAATGCAGGGTTAAATACTTGCGCATTGTTTGGCGCCCATTGGCAATCACCAAAACTACCACTGACGCCAGTTACCTCTGCCGCTGCACGTTGTTCAATAGGAATATGCTGACCATCGAGACAATCAACATCTAACGTCGTTGTTGGCGCGACGACATAAAACTCTACACCGTGGAAGTGCGCTAACACCGCCAAGTTGTAAGTCCCCACTTTATTGGCAAAGTCACCGTTTGCAGCAATGCGATCGGCGCCAACAAAGATTTTATCCACCTTGCCTGCCGCCATTAGGCTCGCCGCCATATTGTCACAGATTAAGGTATATGGAATTTGCCAGCTTTCAAGTTCAAACGCGGTTAAACGACCGCCTTGTAATAAGGGTCTAGTTTCATCAACCCAAACATGAATATCACCATGTTGTTGATGCGCATGATAGATAACCCCAAGCGCCGTACCCACACCAGCGGTGGCCAACGCACCGGTATTACAATGGGTCAAAATTTGATCCCCTGGTTTCACCAGCTCAGCACCCAGTTTCGCCATTGCATCACATAGCGCAATATCTTCATTAAATAAACGCTCAGCAGCTGCAACCAGCGCATCGACAAATGCTGTTTGCTTTAGGGCTTCACGCATCTGCTTCATGCAGTGCATTAAGTTTACAGCCGTCGGTCTGGTAGCTTCTAAATCATCAATTGCTTGGGCTAAGTCAACTTGACTCATGCCTTGCTCGGCAAGATGCGCCACCAATAAAGTCGCAGCTAAACCAATTAATGGCGCGCCACGCACTTTTAACGACAAAATTAATTCTTGCATCTCAGACACACTATTACACAGGTGCCAATGTTGCTCATGCGGCAGAAGGTATTGATCTAAAACGTATAGTTTTCCATCTTGATATTTAAGGCTGCGCGCCAGCAAATTTTGCATGTAAGTCACTCCAAAATGATAACCGTTAGATTTTACATAAAGACACAAAGAAGTATAGACATCTAAACATTTAAAAATATAGAATGCCGCAATTATGTTCTACACAGTGATAAAAGAGTATGGCTGACTATATTGCTTTTGATAACGCACAAGCGCTGAATTATATCGAGCAGCTTGGCGAGTTTTTTGAACCAAACGCACAACTCACTTGTAATGAGTTTGGCGACGGTAATTTAAATTTAGTGTTTCGCATTGCGGATCAAAATGGCAACAGCATTATTCTTAAGCAAGCCTTACCCTATGCCCGCTGTGTAGGTGAATCTTGGCCGTTAACCCTAGATAGAGCACGTATTGAAGCGTCAGTTTTAGAAAAGCATGGATTAGTGTGTGAGCAACATACTGCCAAAGTACTACACTCCAACGATGACCTTGCAGTTACTGTGCTTGAAGACTTGGGCCATATGGCTATTTTGCGTGGTGAATTAAACCAAGCAAAAACGTTTACCCGTTTAGGTTCAGATGTCGCCACTTATCTAGCAACGAGTAGTTTTTACTACTCAGATTTCTACTTAAAGCCAGCAGAGAAAAAAGCCCTAGTTCAAGAATTCACAAACCCTGAACTATGTTCGATCACAGAGGGCTTGTTCTTTGATGACCCTTATCGAGTATCTGAACGCAATAACTACCCGGTCGAACTAGAAGCCGATGTACAACGTTTACAGCAAAGCCCTCAATTACTTCGCCAAGTTGCACAACTGAAGAGTTTATTCTTCTCTGCACCACAAAGCTTATTACATGGCGATGTGCACACCGGCAGTATTTTTGCTGATCAAAACAATACCAAACTAATCGATCCAGAGTTTGGCTTTTTCGGCCCAATTGGTTTCGACTTAGGCTCATTCATCGGTAACTTATTACTTAACTACTGCGCGCAAAACGGTCGTATTAAAGAAACCCCTAAGCGTCGTCAAATGCAGTCTTATCTATTGACTCAAATACAACAATGTTTAAATGATTTTGAAAGCATTTGGCTAACATTAGCAGCGCAACATACCCGTGATTTATCTCTGCAAGCACCTGGTTATGCTCAACAGTTTGTAGAGCAGATCATCCAAGACGCTTTAGGCTACGCTGGTACCGAATTAATTCGCAGAACCATAGGTCTTGCGCATGTAGTAGATATTGATGGTATTGAAGATGACAGCGCGCGTCTGCAAGTACAAAAGCAAACCTTATTACTCGGTGAACAATTGATTTTGCATGCAGAAGAATGTGAAAACAAAGAGTCGGCTTACCAGCTGATTGTGAGCTTAATCCAGTAGAAATTAACTCGATCTAAACAAATAAAAAAGCCTTAACTTCATCGTTAAGGCTTTTTTAATACAAATTCTAATAGCTTATTCTATTAGCTATTATTTGTGATATTGACCACTGAACTCATGTACTGAGTTGATGAATACGCCAGCGTTCTCAGGATCTACGTCAGGAGTAATACCATGACCTAGGTTGAATACGTGACCAGAGCCTTCACCATAGCTTGCTAGAATATTTTGTACTTCTTCACGAATACGATCAGGTGTACCGTGTAGCATTGCAGGATCCATGTTGCCCTGAAGTGCAACCTTATCACCAACACGACGACGCGCATCACCAATATCAATTGTCCAGTCTAGACCTACTGCATCACAACCTGTTGCTGCAATCGCTTCAATCCATTGACCGCCATTCTTAGTGAATAGCGTTACTGGCACTTTACGGCCGTCGTTTTCACGAATTAGACCATCAACAATCTTGTGCATGTATTGCAGTGAGAACTCTTTATAATCACGTGGGCTTAACACGCCACCCCAAGAGTCAAAGATCATAAGTGATTGTGCACCTGCTTTTACTTGCGCGTTTAGATAATCAATTACTGAATCAGCGACTTTATCTAGCAATAGGTGAAGTGTTTTTGGCTCAGCAAAAGCCATCTTTTTGATCTTACCAAAGGTTTTGCTCGAACCACCTTCAACCATGTAAGTTGCTAGCGTCCAAGGAGAACCTGAGAAACCAATCAGTGGTACTTCACCTTTCAGCTCACGACGAATGGTGCTTACCGCATTCATTACATAGCCAAGCTCGTCAGTCGGGTCGATATTTGGGATCTTTTGAACATCTGCTAAACAGCTGATCGGACGTTCAAATTTAGGGCCTTCACCAGTTTCGAAGTACAGACCTAAGCCCATTGCATCTGGAATAGTTAAGATGTCGCTAAACAGAATTGCCGCGTCTAACGGATAACGACGAAGTGGTTGTAAAGTAACTTCACATGCCAATTCTGCGTTTTTACACAAACTCATAAAGTCACCAGCTTGCGCACGTGTTGCGCGATACTCTGGTAAATAACGTCCAGCCTGACGCATCATCCATACTGGCGTTACATCAACAGGTTGTTTCATTAACGCACGTAAATAACGATCGTTTTTCAATTCGCTCATAGCGTATCTCGATTCCAAAGCCTAAAAAATTGCGCAAATTGTATCACTAATTATGCGCAGGCTCTATCTAAACGCCCAAGCAAAGTGATTTGTCATGATCTAGATTAAATCACCAATGCTTCAACCACTTATGGAAAGACAAGCTAAAAAATTAAAAAACATCTTGTTAAACTATTTGCAACAACAAAAAAAGCTTGGTATAACTTGCCCCGCGTTAAAAAAATAACAACAAAACACCTTTAATAATAAAAATAATTTTAAATTTTAATAATAATAAAAACTGCTAAACCTATTGATAAACCACCTTCGGGTGGTTTTTTTATGGCTTCTCACTGCCACCTATAAAACCAATAAATTCAGCACATTACTAAATCACCTGTATAAAAAACGAAAAAAATGGTTGACCTTTGAGCAAGTTTTTCTTCTTATAGAGTCATAGAAAACGCGAAAGGAGGTTACTATGCTATCAAGATTTGAAGAAGCACAGCAGAAATGGGGTGGCAGTCACAGTGTCATCGATGCATGGTTAACTGAGCGTCAAGAATTGTTATTACAGTTTTGTAAATTAGCAGGTTTTGCGCCATACGATAAAAAAGACCACGCGCTACCCGATCAAGTTCAAATTCAAGGGTTTTGCCAAATCCTCATGGACTATCTATCAGCAGGTCACTTTGAAGTGTATGACAACATCGTTCAGGCTTGTAAAGAAAAAGGCCCTAAGAGCGTCGCCTTGGCAAATGCGCTTTATCCTCGCATCTCAGAAACCACTGATGTCGCACTTGATTTCAATGATAAATATGCAGAAGTAACTCAAGATAATATGTTAGCGGATTTTGACACTGACTTATCTAAGCTGGGTGAAATCTTAGAACTGCGCTTTGAATTAGAAGATGAGTTAATCGAAAACTTCTACGCGAATCATACTGATTAAAACAAGATTTAAGACAATCTTTAGACACAAAAAGGGTTCCATAGGAACCCTTTTTTATTAAGCCTTCTGGTATAAAAGGCTTATATTTTTGTATTTAAATTACTCAGCCGCTGCTGCTTTTTTCTCTTGTTGGATCTCAAGTAACTCAACTTCAAATACTAGTGTTGAGTTTGCAGGGATCTTACCAAGGTCACGCTCACCATAAGCAAGCTCTGAAGGAATAGTGAATTTGAACTTAGCACCTTCATTCATTAGCTGTAGACCTTCAGTCCAACCTTTGATTACTTGCTGTAGACCAAATGTCGCAGGCTCATTACGTGAGTATGAACTATCGAATTCAGTACCATCGATAAGTGTACCTTTGTAATGTACTTTTACTACATCAGTAGCAACTGGCTTTTTACCTTCACCTGCGCTGATCACTTCATACTGAAGGCCTGACTCAGTCACTGATACGCCTTCTTTCTTTGCGTTGTCAGCTAGGTACTGGATGCCTTTTTCTTTGCTTTCTTTCGCTAACGCTTCAGCTTTTTCAGCTTGCTTAGCACGAACCGTTGTATCAAGCGCAGTTAGCACTTCACGAATTTTCGCTTCGTCTAATTTTGCTTCGCCAGCTAATGCATCTTTAAAACCACGCATAAGAAGTTCTTGATCTAGCTCTACACCAATCTCTTTTTTGTCAGCTAGGTCTTTTTGTAAGAAGTTACCAACTGACGCACCGATACCATAAGCTTGTTGTTGTAGTTCTGTTTCTAGCTTAACTTCAGCAGTTTTTTGTTCCGCTTCTGCTTTTTGGTTACATGCAGTCAACGCCAATACCGACGCCGCAATTAAAGACAGTTTAATCGTCTGTTTCATTCTATTTCTCCGGCTCGCTTTATGCGGCCTTTTCTATTTACTTAAAAGGTTAAATTTATGTATCCACATTATCATTCATCGCCTTGGATGCCAATCCTCATGCGGTTATCGTCATTCAAACGTCATAACGCGACTTTCCTGCTTTGATGCGCTACTATCAATAAATGTGCAATTTCATGGACATTATTGCAGTGTACCCTTTGTTAAACAGAGCGTTAAGGGAAAGTGCCTAAATTATGCAAAGTATTCGACTACTCTTAATTTCAGTTTTATGTATATCCTTACTTTCTTGTAATTCATCTGAAAAGCAAGCAACTCACTCTGTGGTACATGCAGCCGAAGGCGCTTTAACTGCAGCTATATCTGCAGATGGCCGCTATTCTCTGATTTATTCTATTAACCTTGGTGTTAGCTTATGGGATAACCAAACCCATGGTTTGAAGTACCAATGGACGCATTCATCGGACCCAGAAAACCTCATACATTCCCTTGCGATTGCACACGATAATAGTTTTGCGGTGACCGCAGACAACGATACGTTTGCTATTTGGAACATTAAAACTGGCAAAAACCAAGGCTATTACAAAATCAAAACTGCGACAATCCGAGATATAGCGATTAGCAACCAAGGCCGCTATGTGATGTATGGCCGCAGTGATAATGTCATTGTCCATCTCGACTTAGTCAACGGCAGACGCTTAGAGTTCCTCGGCCATCAAGAAAAAATCAATAGCATTGCGTTATCACCCAACGGCCATTTTGCGTTAAGTGGTGGTAATGATTACACAGCGTATTTTTGGGATACCAAAACTGGCCAAGTGCTGCACCGCTTTAATCATCCCAGTCGCGTCACCAAAGTGGCTCTTGATGCAACGGGCAAATACGCATTTACTGCAGATAGTCTAAAAAGAGCCAATATCTGGCAATTGACTTCGGGTGATCTCGTCTCACATTTGCAGTATATTGCCCGCCAGAAAATATTTAATGCTATTCGCTTCAACGATGACGCCACATTAATTGCGACCGGCTCTACAAATAGAGAGCTTGCTCTTTGGCGAGTAAGTGATGGTCTACAACTCGATACTTTTTCGGTAAAACCTAGAAAAGATAGCCGACCTCAATCAGCAGTCGTGTTTGACGTCGCATTTACTGACAACGAACGAGCATTATCAACCGAAAGTTCTAATGGTTTATTAGAAATATTTACCGACTTGGATACACAATGACAGAATTAGAAAGCCGCGTGATGGAGTTAGAAGCAAAAATTGCTTTTCAGGACGATACCATCGAAACACTGAACGATGAACTTCGCACCCATCAAAAGCATTTAGCAAAAATGCAGCGCCAGTTAGAATTATTAGCACAAAAGATTAAAGAAGGGGGTGACAGTGGGTTAATGCCACAGCATCAAGAGCCACCACCGCCGCATTACTAACTGAGTACCTGGTTAATAATAAATACGTTTAAGCCAGATTTACTCTGGCTTAAATACACCAATTACTTGCTCAAATTGGCGTGTTGATGCTTGCACCGCATCTTTTGGTTGCGTCATCTTATGACCACATTCAACACATTCTACTTTTTCTACATCATGCTCTATATATAGCATCATGACATCTTGCTTATTACACTCAGGACACACTGCCCCAGCAATAAAGCGTTTCTTCTGTTTCATCTTCGACTCGACCCGCGATTAAGTTATGCCTTATTCTATCTCAATACCCGATTTATACGAAACACGTTCACTCTGTTTGCAGAAATAATACCGACCTTCAAATGGAAGATAGAGTTGAGTCCCACAAAGCACTTCATGCTATGATAACCGCATTATTTATTGTTGCTGTAACACTATGATCCAACTGTCAGATATCGAGCTACTTCGCGGTGGCAAAACCCTTCTTAAAAACGCCAGTGCAACACTTTTCCCAGAGCACAAAGTTGGCCTTGTCGGCGCCAATGGCTGTGGTAAATCATCTTTGTTTGCATTGTTAAAGGGCGAACTGCAGTTAGATTCGGGTGAGTTTCAATTTCCAAAAGATTGGTCTATTGCCTCGGTAAAACAAGAAACCCCAGCGCTTGAGATCAGTGCCCTTGATTATGTATTGCAAGGTCATCCTGAATATTACGCCTGCCGCATTGCACTGCGTGATGCAGAAGCGAGCGATGACGGTGCAAAACAAGCGCAAATTCACCAACAAATTGAGCACCTAAAAGGCTACAGCATTGAGGCAAAAGCCGGTGAACTCTTACACGGTCTAGGGTTCAGCAACGAACAAATCGATAATCCAGTAAGCGCGTTTTCGGGTGGTTGGCGTATGCGCTTAAATCTTGCTCAAGCACTCATTCGCGATGCAGATTTACTTTTACTCGATGAACCTACCAACCACTTAGATTTAGATGCCGTTTACTGGTTAGAGCGCTTTTTACGTGCTTACACGGGCACGCTGGTGCTGATCTCTCACGACCGTGAGTTTTTAGATGCGGTGGTTGACCAAATTTGGCATATCGACCGTAGCCTTATTAATGTTTACAAAGGCCATTACTCTCAATTCGAACGTCAAAAAGCAGAGCGCATGGCACAGCAACAAGCCTTGTTCGACAAGCAACAAGAGCAAATTGCTCACTTAGAAAAGTTCATTACCCGCTTTAAAGCCAAAGCCAGTAAGGCAAAGCAAGCGCAAAGCCGTGTTAAAGCCCTAGAGCGTATGGAAAAGCTGGCCCCTGCACATGCAGATTCGCCATTCGATTTTGAATTTGCCGAGCCAAGTGCACTACCCAACCCGCTGATGACACTAGATAACGCGCAAGCAGGCTATGGCGACATCACCATCTTGCATCAAATTAAGCTTAACCTAGTGCCTGGCAGCCGCATTGCACTTCTTGGTCGCAATGGTGCGGGTAAATCAACCCTGATCAAATTACTTGCAGGAGAATTGCAGCCACAATCTGGCGAAGTCTTTCAACATCAAGGGTTGAAAATTGGTTATTTCGCGCAGCATCAACTTGAGTCACTAGATTTACAAGCGAGCGCTGTGACACATTTACAACGCCTAGCACCCGATGCACCGGAACAATCTTTACGTGACTTTTTAGGTGGCTTTGCCTTTAACGGTGATCGCGCTCTAGAGCCAGTAGCACCCTTTTCAGGTGGCGAAAAAGCCCGTTTAGTTCTAGCCATGCTGGTATTCCAAAAACCAAACTTATTACTACTCGATGAGCCAACCAACCACCTAGATCTAGAAATGCGTCATGCCCTTGTTATGGCGCTACAGGGCTTTGAAGGCGCGATGGTAACGGTATCGCACGATAGACACATGCTAAAAAATACCGCCGATGAATTTTATCTGGTAGATAACGGCAGCGTATCGCAATTTGGCTATGATTTAGATGAGTACTATCAGTGGTTATTGAATGCCAATAAAGCCGACAGCAAGAAAGAGCAAGTCGAAGTTAAAGCGCATTCAAGCAGTAATCGCAAAGAAGTGAAACGTCTTGAAGCCGAGTTTAGAAAGTCAGTTCAACCTTTAAAAAAAGAAATCGATAAGCTTGAAAAGCAACTAGATAAGTTCTCAGAGCAGTTATCTGACATTGAAAACCAGCTTGGCGACAACGATTTATACAGCGATGAAAACAAAGCCAAGCTCACCGAATTGCTTGGCAAACAAGCTGAGTTAACGCCAAAAGTAAACCAAATAGAAGAAGACCTATTAATGGCACTTGAAGAGATGGAAGATAAGCAAGCTGCATTTGAGGCAAGTCTCGCCTAATGTCTAAACTCACGGCCGATACATTTTGGCAATTTGCATGCGATGTATATAGCAAAAATAGCGTGCAACCTTTGCTGCTCGAGCTACAAGACGAGCAGCAAAAAAACGTGAACCTATGTTTATTATTGATGTTCCTCGACAGCCTAAAGCTAAAACTAACACCAACTCAGTTTTCAGCGCTCGACAATGCCGCTGCGCTCAGTGATGCTCAGTTATTAAACCCGCATCGCTTGACCCGAAAAAACCTTAAAACACATCATGCGCATCGCACTGACTATGCGGTTATTCGCAAACAATTGCTCGAAAATGAGTTAGCCCTTGAGAAATTACAGCAAAGCTTATTATTAGACGCGCTACCGAGTTCAATCAGCGTTAACAACGGCGCTGACAACCTCGCTCTTTATTTATCTGAACAAGATAAAAACCGCCTTTTCCAGTGCCTTTAGCGGCAAAAAGCATGATCAAGATCAAGCTCTGAACCTAAGCCAAGCTGACCAGAAAACAAACTTGATCTCGATCATATCAAGCCCGTCATCCCTCACCTATGATTACTTCATCGAGTGATTAGGAGGCCAAGGCCATGAACGTATTCTTTAGAGATTTTTTTAGCGACCCAGTGTTGTTTCTTTCATTTGGTATCTTGGGCACAGTGATTGTGCTATGCGCTTACTACGTTTATTACTTCATGAAGAAGATTAACGAGTCAGAAGCTCCTGAATAAATAGTTTTTTGTGGTCTTGCCTTTGACCCACTTTAAATAAAGGCATTTGTTCCCCGATAGAGACGAATTAAGCACGACGCACAAAGCACCTTACTAACCTAGTTAGTCGGGTGCTTTTTATTTGTGAAGCAGAAAGGTTGTGTACAATATTCGGCACTTTCTCACCCATTCTCTGCTTTATCTCGACAGTTCTACTTATTTAACCCATCACGACTCTTTGCTACACTGGCTGCGAGTATGCAAATAAGAAGAATTATGAGTTATCAGTTTGAAAGTGCTTGGTGGATGTCGAATCGTCATGCACAAACTATCTTGCCCCGTTTTTTTAGACCTTTTCAGCGTGTTGATGTGGAATATGAAGAACTGACTACGCCCGACGGTGATTTTTTAGAGTTAGCCTGGAGTCGCACAGGCAAAAAAGATTCACCTCTTGCCATTGTGCTACACGGTCTAGAGGGCAACCTAGATAGTTTTTATGCCAAAGGCATGCTCAAAGCCCTGACTCAACAAGGATTTGATACTGTGCTCATGCACTTTAGAAACTGCTCACGCTTACCTAATCGCTTACCGCGCGCTTATCACAGCGGGGAAACCGGTGACTTACAGTTTTTAATTCAAACATTAAAAGCACGTTTCAACCCGAGCTCTTTATTTGCCGTTGGCTTTTCACTCGGTGGTAATGTACTTGCCAAATATTTAGGTGAGCAAGGTAAGCAAAGTAACCTCAGCGGTGCTGCGGTTGTTTCTGCGCCCCATCATCTTTCTTCTTCGTGTCAGGTGATCAGAAAAAGCTGTTTTGGTTTATATCAAAAATACTTGTTAGACCGTTTAAAAAAGTCATCTGCCAGAAAATACCCGCAGATCGGTGAAGCGATTAAATTAAACAAGCAAGAATTGGCCAGTATTCACGACTTGTGGCAGTTTGATAATCAATTAACAGCGCCACTACATGGCTTTGAGGGTGCTGAAGATTATTATGCACAAGCAAGTGCTCAGCCTTTCTTAAAACATATTGCGACACCCACTTTGCTGATACATGCCGAAGATGATCCTATGCTGTCATTAGAGGCTGTGCCGAAAGCCGAACAAGTCAGTGACCAAGTCACTTTGGCGGTGTCTAAAAAAGGCGGTCATGTCGGCTTTATTGGTGGTAAGAATCCATTCAAACCCGAGTTTTGGCTTGAAAAAGTCGTTCCCCATTATTTTCAATCGCTCATTAAAGGTCAGAAGTAGATGCTCATTCCATATCAGCAACTTGATCCAAATACGCTTAATAATCTCATTGAACATTATGTTCATCGCGAAGGCACCGACTACGGTGACGCTGAAGTAAACACTGAAACAAAAGTGGAGCAAGTAAAAGCTCAGCTCAAATCAGGTGAAGCTCTAATTGTATTCTCTGAACTGCATGAGTCGGTCAATATCGTCTCAAAAGCCCAATTCAATGCCATGCAAAGTGAAGAATATACCCAAGGCTATGACACTGATTACGCTTAAACTCTCATATTACTTTGCGACGATTCACATAAAATAGCTGCTATAAGTCAATATACACAGTTAAGAAATAGTTGTTACAATCAAGTCACTTAAAACAAAAAAAGACTGGATCATGAAAGCAACGTTTACTCTTGCCGCACTCGCGTTAGCGGTTGCCAGTGCAAACCTATCAGCAGCAGAAAAGCAATACACAGCATCAGAACGCGCTGAACGTATTGCTAAGCAAAACATTCTAATCGACACTCATATCGATGTGCCTTATCGCATTGCCGACAAGTGGGATGATGTCAGTAAGGCAACCGAAGGCGGTGACTTTGACTACCCTAGAGCAAAGAAAGGCGGATTAAATGTGCCATTTATGTCAATTTATATTCCTGCTAGTTTGGAGTTCGAAGGCAAGGGTAAAAGCTATCAATTAGCCAATCAATTAATTGATGGCATGGAAGCACTGGTATTCCGTGCACCTGAAAAATTCGCGATGGCATATTCATATAAAGATGCTTACAAGCACTTCAAGCAAGGCAAAATGTCGATTGCGATGGGTATGGAAAACGGTTCGCCGATGGAAGGCGATATGAAGAACCTTAAGCATTTCTATGACCGTGGTGTGCGTTATATCACTTTGGCTCACTCACAAAGTAACCACATTTCTGATTCTTCATATGATATTCGACGCAAATGGAAAGGCTTAAGCCCATTCGGCAAAGATCTTGTAAAAGAGATGAACAACATCGGTATGTTGATTGATGTATCACACATTTCTGATGCTGCGTTCTATCAAGTTATGGAGTTGTCAAAAGTTCCAGTAATAGCATCACACTCCTCATTACGTAAATACACGCCAGGTTTTGAGCGCAATATGGATGATGACATGCTGTTAGCGCTGAAGAAAAATGGTGGTGTGATCCAGATTAACTTTGGTTCAAGTTTTGTTACTAGTGCATCGCGTGGTTGGTACGACAAACGTAACGCAGCTCGTAAAGAAGCTGAAGCAAATGGTAACTCAACGACTGATTTCGCAGCAGCGTACCGTGCTAAAAACCCATTCCCTTTTGCAACATTAGAGCAAGTACTTGATCACATTGACCATGTTGTCAAACTCATTGGTATCAATCATGTTGGTATCGGCTCTGACTATGATGGTGTAGGTGACTCACTACCTATCGGTTTAAAGGATGTATCGACTTATCCAAACCTAGTTCAAGGTCTATTAGACAGAGGCTACAGCGAAGGTCAGATTAAGAAGATCTTAGGTGGCAACACCATGCGTGTATGGCGCCAAGCCGAAGAATACGCAAAACAGTACTAGTGCAAAAGGTTACCGACTGCGAACGTAGTGAGGACGGTCTTTTTGCGCAAGGTGAAATGAGCCAGTTTAACTAGAGCTGACCTTCTATCCTCTAAATCTTATAGCCTAAAAACAAAAAACCCGAGCCTAAGCTCGGGTTTTTTTAATGCTTTGTGGCATTAACTAAAGTCGATATTACTCAACGATAGTTGCTACAACACCAGCACCTACTGTACGGCCACCTTCACGGATCGCGAAACGTAGACCTTCGTCCATCGCGATTGGAACGATTAGCTCAACAGTCATCTTGATGTTGTCACCAGGCATTACCATTTCTACGCCTTCTGGTAACTCTACGTTACCTGTTACGTCAGTTGTACGGAAGTAGAACTGTGGACGGTAACCTTTGAAGAATGGAGTATGACGGCCACCTTCATCTTTAGATAGTACGTATACTTCTGAAGTGAACTTAGTGTGTGGGTTGATTGAACCAGGCTTACATAGAACCTGACCACGCTCAACTTCGTCACGCTTAGTACCACGTAGAAGTGCACCGATGTTCTCACCAGCACGACCTTCGTCTAGAAGCTTACGGAACATTTCAACACCCGTACAAGTTGTCTTCGTAGTTTCTTTGATACCTACGATTTCAACTTCGTCGTTCACGTTGATGATACCAGCTTCAACACGGCCAGTTACAACAGTACCACGACCCTGGATTGAGAATACGTCTTCGATAGGCATGATGAATGGCTTATCGATGTCACGCTCTGGCTCTGGGATGTAAGAATCTAGTGCTTCTGCAAGCTCAACGATCTTGTCTTCCCACTCTTTCTCGCCTTCTAGTGCTTTAAGCGCTGAACCCTGGATTAGAGGTAGGTCGTCACCTGGGAAGTCGTACTCAGAAAGAAGTTCACGAACTTCCATCTCTACTAGCTCTAGTAGCTCTTCGTCGTCAACCATGTCACATTTGTTCATGAATACAACGATGTAAGGTACACCAACCTGACGTGAAAGTAGGATGTGCTCACGAGTCTGAGGCATAGGACCGTCAGTAGCAGCAACTACTAGGATCGCGCCGTCCATCTGTGCAGCACCAGTGATCATGTTTTTAACATAGTCAGCGTGTCCTGGACAGTCTACGTGTGCGTAGTGGCGAGTTGGTGTGTCATACTCAACGTGTGAAGTTGAGATTGTGATACCACGCTCACGCTCTTCTGGAGCGTTATCGATTGATGCGAAGTCTTTTGCGTCACCACCGTATACTTTTGCAAGTACGTTAGTGATTGCTGCAGTTAGAGTTGTTTTACCGTGGTCAACGTGGCCGATTGTACCTACGTTTACGTGCGGTTTCGAACGTTCAAACTTTTCTTTTGCCATGACGGAACCTATAAGTAAGATTTATGTGTATCTAGATTACATATAAAAATAACCCGCAAAATGCAGATTAAAATTATTCTTCAATTATTAAGTATTTTTATGACAAGTCAAAGGAAGTATTTTGGAAGATTCTAGTACTGGTGCTGATAGGCAGATTTGAACTGCCGACCTCACCCTTACCAAGGGTGCGCTCTACCGACTGAGCTATATCAGCACACCAGAACTCTGGAGCGGGCAGCGGGAATCGAACCCGCATCATCAGCTTGGAAGGCTGAGGTAATAGCCATTATACGATGCCCGCTTTAGGAACCTGTTATTCAACTACCTCTAACCGTCAAGAATAAAGTGGTGGAGGGGGCTGGATTCGAACCAGCGAAGGCAGAGCCGTCAGATTTACAGTCTGATCCCTTTGGCCGCTCGGGAACCCCTCCACGTCAAAAATTCTTGCCTAAAGCGCCTCATAGTGAGGGTAAATAAATGGTGCCGACTATCCGAGTCGAACGGATGACCTACTGATTACAAGTCAGTTGCTCTACCAACTGAGCTAAGTCGGCACTGCTTTAGTACGGGGCAGGATTCTAGAGCAAGGTTTGGGGCGATGCAACAAGAATCTGAAAAAAAATCAAAGTTTCTTGTTTAAATGCTCACATTTACAACAAAAAAGCCAAAAAACACCTATTTGTGTATGAATTCACACCAGTTTCTTAACCCTTTTAATACCAGGTCATCGACATATACACTTGGCTTTTCAAAGTGAAGTTGTAATAACTCACCATAGCCACCGGCAAAAATCACCTGAATATTGTCAAAATCACTCTTTAATTGTGCAATGCCCGCTTCAACAGCTCCTAAGGTGGCGATCAAGGCACCATTTTTTACGGCATTTGGTGTATTTGTGCCTAGTTCTGGCAAAAACAAACTCTCTGAGTCTGAAAATACCTTTTGTGTGTTACTCACAAGACTGTCGATCATCATATCTAAACCGGGCAAAATCCACCCACCTAGATGCTCACCAGATTTAGTAACCACATCGACTTTACTTGCCGTGCCAGAATCTACTACCACACAATGTTTTTTTGGATATAAGTAATGGCAGGCAACTACCCCCAACCAACGGTCAATGCCGAGATTTTGAAATTGCGGATAAGCACATTTAACTGTGCCAAGCTGTGCTGTCACATTTGCTTGTAATAAAGGTATGCTGAGCTGCTGTGCTTTAGCCGTGATATTTGCGAGCAGTTTGTCGGGCCCAACTTGCGCAATCGCGACCTCCTTAACCGCTGACCAATTAATATCGGCTTCTTCTATAAGGGTGATCTGGCCATTTACTTCACTGGCAACTTTTAATGCGGTATTGCCCACATCTACTAGCAATCTCATTCTATTACTTCCTTACGTAATGAAATCTCACCGCCGTAATAGCTTTTCACATCGCCATCTTGGCGCAGTACAATGCCACCTTGCACATCTATGCCTTCACAAATACCGCGCCATTGTCTTTGTCCAGTAGAAAGGCAAACGACTTCTCCGGCAAATGCGTTTAGTGCATTCCACTGCGTGACCATCTCGGTTAAGCCTGACACCTGATATTGCGCTAATCTTTCATCGAGGGCATAAGTTAAATGTGCCACCAGCTTATCTTTATCTAGTTCATTGCTGTGAGAGGCTATATCTGTCCAAGGTTGATCGATTTGCTGTGATGCCGTTTCAGGCATTTGTAAATTAATACCTATACCAATCACTAAATGACATGGCCCTTCAACCTGGCCATCTAGCTCAACTAAAACACCAGCTAACTTTTTATGATTCAGATAAATATCATTGGGCCACTTCAGTGCCACTTCTAAACCATAAAGCGCTTTAAGTGCATCATAAACCGCAAGGCCTACCGCAATAGATACGCCCATCGCTGCTTGCAGTCCATCATCTAAACGCCAGTAATAACTGTAATACAGATTGGCACCAAATGGAGATTGCCAAGTACGGCCGCGACGGCCACGTCCTGCTTCTTGCATTTCAGCGACCAGCACTTGCCCTGAATTAATCGGCAATTTATTTTGCACACGGCGCATTAATTCTGAGTTGGTTGAATCAATGATAGGCATCACTTCAAGCTGTTTTTGCTGCCCCGACAGCGCTTGGTAATACTGATTTACTACTGATTCATCAAGTAAAGGGACGCTGTGGTTGAGTTTGTAACCTTTACCACTGAGCTTAAAGATGTCGATGCCCATTTCTTGCAGCGACTTTATGTGTTTCGATACCGCAGCGCGAGAAATGTCTAAGCTTTCACCTAAATACTGCCCAGACACAAACTCTCCCTTATTAAGGGCTTTTAGAATAGCCAGCTTGTTCCCTTGTGGTCCTTTATAACTCATGCTTGCACACCTTGTAGTTGTACATTGCCATTTGCAGCAATCACACGCACTTCATGTTCTAGTTGCACATTAAACTTTTGCCACACACTTTGTTGGATATGTTGGATCATGGCTTTAAGCTCTGAGGCTGTCCCAGCACCTTTATTGACTAGTACTAATGCTTGTTTGTGATATACGGCAATGCCACCTAACTCAAAGCCCTTGAGCCCGGCTTGTTCAATCAACCAGCCAGCGGCTAATTTAGTATGCTTAGCATCGACTGGATAATTTGGCATATCAGGATACTGCTTTAACAAAGCGTCTACCTGCCCATTTCCCACAATGGGGTTTTTAAAAAAGCTACCGGCATTGGCCAGCACTTTCGGATCAGGGAGTTTGCTTTGTCGAATCTCAACAACCTTGTCAAATGCCTGCTTTGCAGTGACCGTATCTTTATCAAGCGATTGTAACGGCCCATAGCTAAGTACAGGCTGCCATTGTTTAGGTAGCTCAAACAGCACTTCAGTAATAATAAACTTATCTTTTAAAGCCTGTTTGAACACCGACTCTCTATAAGCAAAACCACACTCAGCCTGTACCAGCTCTATAAATTGCGCTTTGGCAATATCATAACCTTTGACCGATTTAATGAACTGCCCAACTTCAACGCCATACGCACCGATGTTTTGAACGGGTGCAGCCCCCACCGTCCCCGGGATCAAGGCCAGATTTTCAAAGCCAAATACGCCTTGTTCAAGTAAATAAATAACCAGTTGATGCCAGTTCTCACCTGCAGCTGCTTGCACATGCCAAACATCTTGCTGCTCTGTCACTGTTATCCCTTTATTCGCAATTTTTAAAACTGTGCCAGCAAAGTCTTCAATAAAGACCGTATTGCTACCCTCACCCATTACATAGCAAGGCTTAGAAAAATCGAGCTGAGTAAGGTTATCTGGATGAGTAATAGTTATGAGCGCTGCACAGTGGGCAGGTAAAGCAAAAGTATGGAGCGATTGGACTGATGGCACGTTCAACCTAACAGGTAATATAGTAATCGGGCTAGTTTACCCTATGCTCTGCTTGTACGCACCTATGTGATCTTATCCTTAAGCATGATATAAATGCCGCTCGTTTACTCAATCCGTGCAAGGATAAACAATGAAAAAAACTGCTTTAGCCGCAAGCTTAATGCTAGCAGGCTTCTCTCACAGCGCTTTGGCAACACAGGCTGTTGACGAGCACACTTATGCTAATTTAAAAGATGTAGTGAGTACCCACCTACATTTAGACCTAGACGTTGATTTTGCAGATAAGCAACTTGAAGGTTTCGTAGAGCACACCCTTGATTGGCGCAACGCGTCTGCGCGCACTTTAGTGCTAGATACGCGCGACCTTGAAATCGATAAGGTGATGTATCAAGGCAAAAATGGTCAATGGCATAAAGCAAGTTTTACCCTTGCAAAGCGTGATGATGTAAGAGGCGCTAAATTAACTATTCGCTTTAAAGAGCAAGCCAAAAAAGCCCGTGTTTACTACAATAGCTTACCGCAAGCGTCAGGCCTACAATGGTTAACGCCGGTACAAACTGCCAGTAAAACACACCCGTTTATGTACAGTCAGTCACAAGCTATTCATGCGCGTAGCTGGATCCCTGTACAAGACACGCCGGCAATGCGCACAACCTACACTGCCCGTATTCAGACTCCAAAAGATGTTCGTGCGGTCATGAGTGCAGATAACTCAGAAGCATTTGTCAAAGACGGCGACTATTGGTTTGATATGCCACAGGCTATTCCACCATACTTAATCGCTATTGGTGCGGGTAACCTTGAATATAAAGAAATGTCGCACCAGACTGCGATTTTCGCAGAACCACAAATTCTTGATGCCTCGGTTGCTGAATTTAACGACACTCAAGCGATGATCGATAAAACAAACCGCATGTATGGCGAATATGCTTGGGGTCGTTACGACCTACTAATGCTACCACCGAGCTTCCCGTTTGGCGGCATGGAAAACCCACGCCTATCATTTATTACTCCAACTGTTGTTGCTGGTGACAAGAGCCTAGTTAATCTAATTGCCCACGAACTTGCGCACTCTTGGTCAGGTAACCTAGTGACTAACGCGACGTGGGAAGACTTATGGCTAAATGAAGGTTTCACTTCTTATGTTGAAAACCGCATCATGGAAGAAGTGTTTGGCCGCGACCGTGCCGTAATGGAGCAAGCATTAGACGCTGCTGGCCTTCGTGCACAGCTAAAAAATATTCCAGCGCCAGATACCCGCCTTAACTTAAAACTTAATGGTCGCGATCCAGATGATGCGTTCAGCAAAGTACCTTATATCAAAGGTCAGTTATTCTTAATTTACTTAGAAGAAAAGTACGGTCGTGCGCGCTTTGACGAGTTTGTAAAAGGCTACTTTGCAAAATATTCGTTTAAATCTCTAACAACTGCTGAGTTTGTAGAATACCTAAATACGCACTTACTAGAAAAACACCCAGGTATCGTGTCTCTAGAAAAAGCTAAAGAGTGGATCTACGAGCCGGGCTTACCTGCAGATGCGCCAAACCCAACTTCCAATGCATTTAATAAAGTCGATGCTGCAACAGCAGCTTGGTTAAAAGGTGACAAAGACTTGGCAGACTTACCAACAAACGATTGGACAGTGCACGAGTGGTTACACTTCTTAAACAACCTACCGCGTGATTTAAGCCTAGATAAGATGGCGAAGTTAGATGAAGCATTTAACCTAACTAATTCAACCAACGCTGAGCGCGCATTTGCTTGGTATATGTTAGCTGTAGGTAATGGCTATGAGGCTATTTATCCGGCACTAGATAAACACCTTACTAGCATTGGTCGTCGTAAACTCATCGTGCCTTTATACAAGTCGCTTGTTAAACACGGCAAACGCGATTGGGCACAAAAAGTATATGACAATGCACGTCCGGGGTATCACCCGTTAGCGCAAGGTACTGTGGACGCGATTTTTAAATAAATTGATTCACCCACGAAATAACCTGACCCATACTAGGACGGTACAAAATCATAAAAAAGGGCCAAGCGGCCCTTTTTTATTACTCTATTTTTGCTTTAATCGCTTTTAAAAATGCTTCTCGCTGCTGCTTATCAGCTTGCTGCCACCAATAATACAGCATTAGTTCAGCGCTTGGATTTGGCCCTGCTTGAACATGCTTACTTAATTTAGCTGGTATTTTTGCTGTGAACTGCGTATTAGAAGCTTGTCCTGCATTCATACCCGTATTTAAGACCGCAGGCGCAATTGCAGCTTTAGGTTGAACTTTGGCAATCTTTTGCTGAGCGTTATCTGGCGTGATCACATAAACAGAAGGTGATTGGGCAAATTTCTCAGCTGTATCTATGCTGCCAGCTCTATTGAAACCAAGTCTATACTCTCCATCTTGGGCAATAGTAACTTCCACCCAAAAAGGCTCAGACGACACAGTTTGATGCTCATCATAATCAAGTTCATACAGGTCGCTATACTTCACTTGAACCTGATGTGTGCCAACTGGTAAATTAAAATCAAGTTTTTTACTAAATAATGAATGCTCTACTTTTTCGCCATTAACTTGCAATGGCACGAGCTCTTCTGGAAAACTGAGAGTTGCAGCTTGCGCCAAACTACAGCTACCTAATAAAGTAGCCAAAAATAGCCCTTTTATTTGATTCATTTCACACTCCCTCATTGAATTTTTATCATCTACCCGTTTGCAGTTTGACAGCTCACCGATTCTTTGTCATTAGTGTATAGGTACTAAAATGGTTTTAATAACCGATAGATAGCAACAACATACTTTTAGGATAAACCATGGCCGAAGCCACCATTTTTGACAAGATAATCAGTAAAGAAATACCCGCAGACATTATCTATGAAGATGAACATACTCTTGCCTTTCGAGACATCAATCCACAGGCCCCCTTTCATGTACTCGTGATCCCAAAAATGCCTGTCGCAACCATTAACGATATTAATGAAACGAACGCACACCTTATCGGCCAACTTTATGTAGTGGCTGCCAAGCTAGCAAAAGAACATGGCTTTGCAGAAGATGGCTATCGCGTAGTGATGAATTGTAATGATCATGGTGGCCAAACCGTGTATCACATCCATTTGCATGTGCTTGCAGGTCTTGAAATGGGCTGGCCGCCTTTCACAAATAAGAAAAAAGAATTAATTTAAAAAATTCCTTGTTAATAGTTGTAAATGAATAAGCTATTAATGCGACTAACAAAATAATAACATTATCAATTGCTTAAAACTGATAATGCCAATTAGTCGCATTATTTAACAAAAATGCTTGTATATATAGCAAAATTTTCTATATTTTTAATAACAAACTCATACAAAAGGTCTGAGTCGCATGTTAGCATTAAAGCAATAATTTGAATGAGAGCGTCCATTTAAAATGAGCAGTAACGCATTTTTACTTTTAGATAAAGATCCTATTAATACAATTGGTATTAATGTCCTTCAACCTTTACTTAAAACCCAAGGTTTAGAAGTCACCACAGGCACAGACATTACAGAAGTGCCAGAAGACACAAGATTGTTATTCATCGAAACCGCACAAAACGATGCATGGAACAAACTAAAAGAGCATTTAGTAAAGCTAAAAGTAAATTGCGATATTGTGTTATTTAACTTAGACGAGAACCCTGAGCTTGCCAACCGAGCATTATTAAGTGGTATTCGTGGCGTATTTTACACCACGGATAATGCAGATGTGCTAATGAAGGGGATCCGTTTACTCATGGAAAACCAGCTTTGGTATCGTCGTGACATCATGTGTAATGCACTAAACCGCATGTTACAGTTTAACAAAGATGCCCTTCACAAACTCACTGAAGGCGACATTGAACCAGTTAAGCTAACTAAACGTGAGAAGGCAATCATTTCACTGATGAGTAAAGGTGCGAAGAATAAAGAAATTGCTGAAGACTTAAACATCAGCCCGCACACAGTTAAAACACACCTATACAGCGCTTTCAGAAAGACTAAGTGTCGAAACCGAATTGAGCTGCTATCTTGGGCACAACAAAATATTCCTGACGAAATTCGTTAACAAAAAAGATACAAAAAGAGGAAGCATTGCTTCCTCTTTCTTTACCTGTATCTCTCTTACCTCTATGCTAGAGCCATTACTTAATAAGTTCGACGCGTATGTTTGATCCAAAGACTCTCTATTTTACCAGTGGCGCCATGATGGCCATGATGACCTTGTTGTGTTTCTTAACTTGGCGCACCAATAAAAACATACCTGGCACAGCAACCTATACTTTGTATCCGTTGGCGCTTTTTCTCGCCACCATGAGTTTTTCACTGCACGGCTATTTAGAGCATTGGCAAACCATAGGCATAGGGAATGCGCTACTTTTTGGTGCATCAATCATTCATGTAATGGCTATCTGCCAATTTTTGAACCACAAAGGCTGGGAACTAAAAAGCTTTCTAGTACTCACCAGTTTACTTCTCGTCGCGCTCGGCTATTACAGTGTTATTGACGATAACCTAAGAGCACGGATCTGGATTTCTGACTTACAACACATTGCTGAAATCATCTTACTTCTGTCTTTATTTTGGCGCTTTGCTCGACCTTTATATCCAAATGGCACCATTGTTTATAGCCTTGTTTTAATGCTTTTACTGGCTGTTTTTATCGGCCGCTCTATGTTGATGGGTGATGTCAATCATATCACTGTCATGCAAGATACTTGGTTTTCAACGACCGTATTCGTAAATGGCGTTTTATCGCCAATTTTCTACGCCACAGGAATGGCGCTCTTATGTAATGAGCGCAGAGAGCACCACTTAAATAAGCTTACTGAAAAAGCACAAAAAGATTTAGAAATTCGCGGTCTATTTCTATCAACAGTTAGCCATGAAATTCGCACGCCTCTCAACGGTATTCTTGGCAGTGCGCAACTGGTACTCAGTCGAACTAAAAGCGCAAAAAACAAAGCCTATTGCGAAGCCATTATTAACTCTGCCGAGTCTTTAAATTTACTTATAGACAAGGTACTTGACTATGCAAGTCTAGAGCAAAGCGATGAGTCACTCTATGAGGAAGACATAGAACTTAAAAGCTGGTTAAACAATTTATGCCTATTGCTTAGCCCTCTGGCCGAACAAAAGCAGCTTAAGTTTGAGCTCGACTATGATTTGCCTGAACAAGCATGTTATTACTGTGACCAACAAAAGCTACGACAAGTCATTATCAACCTTGTCGGCAACGCGATTAAGTTTACCGACTCGGGTATAGTGAGAATTAGAGTACACCTTGAGCAAGATACTGCTATGGCACATACCGTAACATTCAGCGTGATCGACTCAGGTCCAGGTATTGAAGAGGCTGATATAGAAAAACTCACCCAACCTTATGTGCAAAGTAGCGCTGGTAAAGTGAAGGGGGGAACAGGTTTAGGGTTGGCGATTACTGCACGTTTATTAGAGCGACTGGGCTCAAAACTAGAAATTGCCAGTCAATTAAATAAAGGCAGTGTATTCAGTTTTAGCTTAAACCTCGCCATTGGTGAACTAAGCCTTGTACCGCAACGTCACCATGAACAAGGTTGTGTTACGGGCCTTAATATCTTATTGGTTGAAGATTTAGAGTTAAACCAAAAAATTGCCATCGAATTTATGGCTGAAGATGAGCACAAAGTGAAATTAGCTACGACGGGTCAATCCGCTCTTGAGTTACTTAAAGACCATCAGTTTGATGCTGTGTTGCTCGATATGAACTTGCCCGACTTAACTGGCCAAGAAGTACTTAAATCACTGAAAAAAATAGAACACAAAAATCAGCGTACCCCTTTCCTCGCATTTACAGCTAGCCTCAGCCCTGATGAAGTTAAGGAATATATGACGCTGGGGATCAAAGACATCGTAGCCAAACCGATTAAACAAGAAAAATTACGACAAGCGCTTAGTGATTCACAGACCCTTAAAGAGCCAACCATCAGTGTAGAACTCGCAGATGTCCTTTACGATGAAACCGCGGCAAGCTCTTTACAGAAAAACTTCAACGAAGACGAAGTGTCTTCCATTTATAACGAGTTTGTACTTTCTGCGCGCAACAAATTAATTAGCATTCAGCAGCAATTAGACATAGACAACGACCAATGTATAAAAATGCTGCATCGCCAAGCTAGCACAGCTTTGCAATTAGGCTTTAATCGCTACGGGCAAATGCTTAAAACCATCGAGCGTCGTTTGCTAGAAGACAAGCCAGCCCACGAAGAACTGACTCAAGCCATGGTCTTGTGGCAAGACAGCTTATCGGCATATTTGCAATTCGTTCGCTCTCAAACGCTGAATTAAGGTGTTTTATCGCGCAGAGTCGACACACTAAATTAAATTCGTCATGCTACTGACAAGTGCATTGAAAGTGCACATATAACAAAACAAAGGGAACCATTATGGCATTACTTAAAACACCACTGGCGCTGGCCGTCAGTTTAGCCGTATTCGGTGCAAGTGCTCCTGCGCTTGCTAATGCTGATAGTAAAGCAACCGATAAGGCCGCTGTAAAAACTGAAGCTAAAAAGTCAGACAAGTGGGATGTACTAAACCCACCAGGTGAAAAACAAACCATCACCATCGACACCAACGAAACGACATGGAGTAACCTAGACGTTAGTCCTGATGGCAAAAACATTATCTTCGATATGTTAGGCGACATCTATGTGATGCCTATCTCAGGTGGTAAAGCGACTGCAATTACCAATGACAGAGCGTGGAACTTCCAACCTAAATTCTCTCCGGATGGATCTAAAATCGCATTTATCTCTGACCGTGAAGGCGCTGAAAACCTATGGGTTATGGATGTGAACGGCGAGAACATGCGTAAAGTGTCTGGCGAATCTCACAACCTACTTCACAACCCAGCTTGGTCACCAGATGGCCAATATATTGCGGTTAAGCAAGGCCAAGTAACAGGCCGTACTATTCCTGGTGGTTCTATCCGCATGTACCACATTTCTGGTGGTAAAGGTGTGTTAGTCCGTGAACGTCTACATGGTGCTAGGTCACAGAAGAACGTTGCAGAGCCAGCTTTCTCAACAGATGGTAAAAAGATTTACTACTCAGTTGATGCCACGGCAGGTGTACGCTGGCAGTACAACAAAAATGCGCTTGATTCAGTTTTTGAGATCCGCTCTTGGGATTTAGCAACCGGTGAAGAAGAAACCGTGATCCGTGGCTCAGGTGGTGCAATTCGCCCAACGCCAAGTCCTGACGGTAAATCGCTTGCGTTTGTAAAACGTATCGAGAACGGCAAAGAGATGCAAAGCGCCCTGTATATCAAAGATCTTAAATCAGGTATCGAAACTGAAATTTTTGCAGGCCTAGACCGCGACTTACAAGAAGCGAACGGTGCACAAGGTAACACGCCAGCATTTGCTTACACGCCAGACGGTAAAGCATTAGTATTCTGGTCAGGTGGTGTATTCCACAAAGTAGACATTGCTAGCAAACAAGCCGAAGTGATCCCAACGCGCGTTATGGCTGAAAAGCAAATCACGCCAGCGCTGAAGTTTGCTGTAGACGTTGCTCCTGACACATTCAAAGTGAAACTGGCACGTTGGTCACAAATTTCTCCAGATGGTACAACAGCCCTATTCCAAGCACTTGGTCACCTTTACACCAAAGATATCGCGTCAGGTAAAGTAAAGCGCGTGACTAAGCAAAATGATCATTTTGAGTTCTACCCAAGCTTCTCTCGTGATGGCAAATATATTGTCTATACAAGCTGGGATGACCAAGATTTAGGCGCAGTTCGAGTGGTATCTGCAAAAGGTGGTAAAGGCAAAGTGATCACGCAAGAGCCAGGTCACTACATCAACCCAAGCTTCTCACCAGATGGTAAAAAAGTACTTTACCGCAAAGTAACCGGTGGTTACTTATTAAGTGGTGATTGGTCAATGGAACCGGGCATTTACTTAACCAGCGTTAAGGGCGGTGAAGCAAAGCGCATCATCAAGCGTGGTGACAATCCACACTTTGGCGCTGACAGCGACCGCATCTTCTTCAATGTTTCTAGCAGCGAAACCAGCCTTGAATTGAAGTCTGTTGACTTAAATGGTCAACAAGAACGCTCACACTTCAAAGGTGAATACATCTTTGATTACCGCGTATCTCCAGATGGTAAATACGTAGCTTTCATTGAAAACTTCAATACCTTTGTTGCCCCATTCACAAGCACAGGTAAAACACTATCAATTAACAAGGGCACTAAATCATTCCCTGTTAAGCAAGTGTCTAAGTACTCTGGTGACTTCTTAAACTGGAAAGCTGACAGCAGCGCATTAACTTGGGCGTTTGGTCCAAACCTTTATCAGCGCAAGCTAACTGATACTTTTGCGTTCTTAGAAGGCGCAGCAGATGATGTCAGCGAGCTAACGGCTGAAGGCATCGACTTAAGCTTCGAGAAAAAAGCGGATAAGCCAGAAGGCCTATTAGCCCTAGTTGGCGGTAAAGTCGTAACCATGCGTAACGCAGACCAAGAGCAAGAAATCATCGAAGACGGTGTGGTACTTATCGAAGACAACCGTATTATCGCGGTAGGTACACGCAGCGATGTGAACATTCCTAGCAAAGCAAAAGTCATGGATATCTCAGGCAAGACTGTGATCCCAGGCCTTGTTGATGCACACGCGCATGGCAGCTATGGTAGCCGTAACTTACAGCCTGAGCAGAACTGGAACCAATTCTCTAACGTAAGCTTTGGTGTCACAACCATCCACGATCCATCGAACGATTCAAACGAAGTGTTCTCAATGGCTGAGCTTCAGCGTGCTGGTCTAACGGTTGCACCACGTATTTACTCTGTAGGTCGTATTTTATACGCAGGTAATGCACCGGGTTATAAAACGCCAATTAACAATCTTGAAGATGCAAAATTCCACGTTAAGCGCCTGAAAGATGCTGGTGCTATCTCGGTGAAGAGCTACAACCATCCTCGTCGTGACACTCGTCAACAAGTGCTAGAAGCAGCGAAAGAAATGGAAATCATGGTGGTGCCTGAAGGCGGTTCTAAGTTCCAGCAAAACATGAACATGATCATCGACGGTCATACAGGTCTTGAGCACGCACTACCAATTCCAAACATCTACTCAGACGTAGTACAAATGTGGAGCCAAACCAAAGCGGGCTTTACACCAACGTTTAACGTCGCTTACGGTGGTATTAAAGGTGAAGATTACTTCTACGATAAAACAGAAGTATGGAAGAACGAGCGCTTAAAGGCATTCGTACCTGATTACATTCTAAACCCACGCTCAATTCGTCGTCCTACCGCACCTGAGCACCACTATAACCACATCAATGCCGCTAAATCTGCGAAGCAGTTACGTGATAAAGGCGTTACAGTTCACATTGGTGCACACGGTCAACGTGAAGGTTTAGGCGCGCACTGGGAGCTATGGTCAATGGCACAAGGTGGCTTCACAGCATGGGAAGCGCTACGTAGTGGTACAATCGATGGCGCTAAATACCTAGCACTAGACAATGATATAGGTACCATTGAGAAAGGCAAATTAGCCGACTTGGTGATCATCGACGGTGACGTATTAAACGACATTCGTCAGTCAGAGAAAGTGGCTTACACTGTTCTCAATGGCCGTATCTATGATGCTGCAACCATGAACGAGGTAGGTAACTACAATCGCAAGCGTCAGCCATTCTTCTTCGAAAACGGTAGCAAAGCGCCTATGCACTCAGCAACCGAAGCTTACATGGAAGAAAAAGCGCACAAATATCACTGGAAGCATTAATTGTGACAGTTTGATGTAGTGTAAAAACTTCAAAAGGCCGCAAATCAGCGGCCTTTTTTACATTCATAAAAAAAACACCTAAATTCGCAACAAAATTGGACGATAACCCTAGACGCAACTAATAATTGTTCTAAACTTTGCACCTATATTAGTCACCGTCTCAAGTAAGATTAAATCATCAAAAGGAATGCGCTATGACCAGCCCATTGAAGTCTTTGCGCTCACTGAACCTGAGCAAAAAACTCATCGCCGCGTTTTTAACTGTGGCCCTAGTTCCTATCGTGGTAATCATTTCAATTGCGCTATACAAAGCCTCTACCGCGCTAGAACAACAAGCCTACTCACAACTGGCAGCAGTTGGAGAAATCAAAAAAAGTGCGGTCAGACGCCATTTCGAAAACGTTAAAGATAATCTTTATGCGTTAACCATTAATCCGAAAACAGCCGAAGCCAGTCAACAATTTATCGACGGCTTCAATCAAATTGATGGATTAGTAGGTAAACCTCAGAGTTTACAGCGCTATTATCAACAAGACTTTAACAGCAAGTTTAAAGCTGAAAATCCAAACCAAGCTGTACCAGTTGACATTATCAATGGCTTAAACTCACAAGCACTTGAACTACAAGCGCGATACATTTCAGATAACCCAAACCCGCTGGGTGAAAAAATTAAGTTAGTTAGCACAGGTCACCAAGATAGTTATGATTTAGCACACCAAAACTTTCATCCTTTCTTTGCTGAGATAGCCGATATTTACGACCTATACGATATCTTCATCGTCGACAATCAATCTGGCAACATCGTTTATTCTGTATATAAAGAGCTAGATTTCGCAACTTCGTTAACAAGCGGGCCTTATGCCAATAGCAATATTGCGACGGTATTCAATCAAGCCAAAGATTTATTTAGCCAATCAGAATTTGCATTTGTTGACTATCAGCAATATGTGCCGTCTTACAATGCGCCAGCGAGCTTTATTGCTGCGCCGATTATTTATGAGGGTGCACCACAAGCCACGCTCATTTTTCAACTTTCTATAGATGCTTTAAATAACATCATGACTGAACGTGAAGGGTTGGGTGAAACTGGGGAAACCTATCTCGTTGGCCCTGATGGTCTCATGCGTTCAGACTCTTATTTAGACCCAGACAATCACTCAGTAATTAATTCATTTAAGTATCCAAGCAAAGGTAGCGTTGATACTGAAGCATTCATATTAGCCATGTCGGGTCAAGAAGGTGAAAAAGTCATCACCGATTACAACGGCCAACCTGTGCTGTCAGCTTATCGTCAACTCAATGTTCTAGGGCATAATTGGGCGCTACTGGCTGAAATAGATGAGAAAGAAGCCTTTGCAGCCGTGACCACACTGCGTAACTTGTTATTACTTATTTTTATTGTCACCATCGCCTTGATTATTACCGTTGCAGTATTCTTCGCACGTTCACTCACACAGCCTGTGCATGATTTAATGGCCACGATGCGCCGCGTTGAAAAAGAAGGTGACTTCTCGCTTCGTGCTCCTGTTTCTTCTAAAGACGAAATTGGTCGTTGCGCAGTGGCGTTTAATTCACTGTTAGAAGCACTGCAAACTTCAATTAGCGCATCGAATCGCGTACTTAATCAAATGGCTGACGGTAAATTCCATGACCGTATTAAGGTTGAATGCAAAGGTGAACTCAACACCCTTAAGCAAGCAACCAATAACTGTGCAAATAGTTTAGACGTGGCGATTGGTGAGATTAACCATGTCATCAGCGCTATGTCTCAAGGTCAATTCGACAAACAATTACAAGCGTCTATGTCAGGGGATCTTGCGCACCTTAAAGACAATATTAATTGTTCTTTAAACTCACTCGATAGCACCATGAATGCCATTGTTGAGACTATGGCTAATGTGGCGAAAGGCAATTTCACTGACACCATTCAAGTTGAAGCGCAGGGTAAATTAAACGAGCTAAAAGTTAGCGTTAATGATTCAGTGAAAAGCATCAATGGTGCCGTTGCCGAGATTAATACAGTGATGGGTGCTATTCGTCAGGGTGATTTCTCTAAGCGTGTTAACTTACCACTGCAAGGTCAGCTTGAAGCACTGAAAGATGATATCAATTTCAGTGTTGCCAACCTAGCTGAAATCATTAGTGATATCAGCAATGTCATGGCTGCTGTAAATAAAGGTGATTTCAAACATATCGTTGAATGTAACGCTGAAGGTGAGTTAGGGCAGCTTAAGCAAGACATTAATGCCTCAATTAACAGCCTAGATAAAGCGATGAGCGAAATTTCTGCGGTAATGATGGCAATCAGTCATGGGCGCTTTGATAGAACAATTGACTCACCAATGACAGGGCAGCTTAATACCCTGAAACAAGATATCAATCGCTCAGTATTAACCTTAGACCAAGTGATCCAAGAGCTAGCAAGCGTCATGGCAGCGATGTCTGAAGGTGACTTCACACAGAAAATAGAGTCAGATCTACAAGGCCAGCTACTACAACTCAAAGAAGATATTAATGGCTCAACCGATACCATTTCTGATGCCATCAATGAAGTGACACAAGTGCTTAGCGCAGTGGCGCAGGGTAATTTAACACATTCAATTAATAGTGATTACCAAGGAGTATTCTTAACCCTTAAGCATGATGTGAATAGCACCATTTCTAAACTAACTGAAGTGATCCAGGGTATTCAAATTGCTGCGAATCAAGTGTCACAAAGTGCTGGCGAAATCGCTAATAGCAACACCGAGATAAGCTCTCGCACAGAAGAACAAGCTGCCAACCTTGAAGAAGCCAGTGCCAGCACAAGCAATATGCTTGACGAAATTGGCCAGGTTGCCGACCAATCAGGAGTGGCTGTGCAACTCGCTGAAAGCGCCGAAGCCATTGCCAAAGAAGGTGGCACATTGTCGCACGATACGGTATTAGCCATTGACGAAGTTAACACGGCGAGTAAAGACATCAATGAAATCGTGTCTGTTATCGACGGTATCGCTTTCCAAACTAACTTACTCGCACTTAACGCTGCAGTAGAAGCGGCAAGAGCCGGTGATAATGGTCGCGGGTTTGCAGTTGTTGCCAACGAAGTTCGTGAACTTGCAGGTCGAAGCGCCTCTTCAGCTCGACAGATCAAAGACATCATTGCTAACTCAAATGCCAAAGTCGAACAAGGCACTGAATTGGCTAATAGTTCGGGCCAAAAGCTTGAGCAAATTGTTGGGGCAGTTGCGCAGGTGAATCATTCGATTGTAAAAATTAACCAATCGACCATGACTCAGCAACAGGCCATTCGAGAAGTCGATACGGTTGTACAGCGTCTTACTCATCTTATTCAAGAAAACTCAGCCATTACTGAAGAAACCATGGCTGCGGCGAAGCAAATGGCCGATCAAGCGCACAATATGCGTCGCTCATTAGAGTATTTCAATTTAGGTGAAAGTGAATATGCCGAGCCAACTTTACTGGTACATCACTACAACAGATAACACTTTACAATACATATAAAAACGGCCCATTGAGGGCCGTTTCTTTTATGCAAACTCAGTTAGTACTTTTCATTTAAGAGAGTTTGTAGCTCATCAATTTGCTCTGGTGTTAACTTGGTTTCTTTCAGTAATGACGTGATCAACTTAAATTCATGATCGCCTTCGCCGTCTGCACCAAACGAGAACTTAAATACTTTAGGTGCTTTAGTTGGCTTAACTGGTTTTGGTGCACCTGGCGGTAACGGTGGCTCTGGTGGTAGGTGTAGCGCAAAATCTTCGCCACCATGTACAAACACCATTTTTTTGCCTTCTCCATCACCAGCAAAGGTCTGCACCACTTTGTCAGAGAAGAGAAACACGCCATCTTCACCTTTTGTGCTGATTTGCGACAGCACCTCCTCTACTTTCGCTCGGGTTTCATCAGGCAAATCAGCCAGCTTTTCAACTAGCACGTCACTGTTCAAATCTGCTTTATCAAGCTTAATGACTCGAACATCACTATTATGACCTTCACTCACCATCACTTTGACATCATCATTGATTTGTTTAACTTTAATCACATGAAGTGCTTCTTTATCTGTTGCGTAGCTACTGGCTGCAAAAACAATACCGACAGCAGCAAGTGCTTTGGCGACTTTTTTATACTTAATGGTTGAAAACATGGTCTTCTCCTTATGGTGCGATTTATACACGCTAAAATAAAATTTCGACCTAGATATAGAAAAAGGCATGCCAAATCACTTTTTATATTATTTTCATGCCTTTACTAATATTTTTTGGAAAAGCCAATGAAAAATATCCTGATATCGGGATATATAAAGGCTGATATCGGGAATGCTTGATAGGTGAAATCTAAAAGCTAAAAAAACTCAAATTAACCTACATAATTTCATAGACTTATAAACCACTTGCGATTTAGCACTTTGGAATGCATCTTGTAATAAGTGGTTTAGAAGCGGTTTAAAGATCTAATTGGGAGAAGGTGTGACGATTAAGCGCTATTTTATTCTGGGCATTTTGGCGATATTTCTTTTACTTGCCGTGAGCCAAACCTTACTGGTCTTGCATTTCAAATCACAAGTCAGTGCAGATATCACAGAGCAATCAAAAGTGATCACTAAGCAACTGATTGGTAAAGCTCGAGAAGATATCAATCAAATCATTCACAAATTAGATGGCGACGCCCCTAAAGTGGTGGTGCTATCTGACAGGGTGACCATTTCTAACTCAGAGCAATTGCCCCCACCACCACCTAAATCATCTTCTCCAACAAAAGCCCCCGAGCCGAGTAAACCACCCGCACCGCCTCAACCGGTAAAGCCTGTTATCACGATTAAAGCTGAAGCACTGCAAAATGAAGTTAATTCCGTGTTTTTCCATTTTCAAGATGACAGCCATATTAAGCGCGTGATCAGTACTGAACACTACAGCAATACTCAAAGCCAAAGCTTTGAACGATTTACGTCACTCATTTTATGGAGCATCGCCTTATCAACACTGATTGCCATTGGGCTTATGCTGTATTTTGTGCACCGCCTCACTCAGCCAATCACAGCACTCAAGCAAGGCTTCAATGATTTATCACACGGTAAGCTCGGTACTCAACTGCCAGCACAAGGCGTCGGTGAAATTGCAACCTGCATTGACAGCTTTAATGCCACCAGCAGCAAGCTTGAGCAACTCAATCAGGTCGAAAAACAATTACAACAACAAAAGCAATTGGCGGAACTCGGCGAACTCAGTCGCGCTATCGCCCATTCTTTGCGAAATCCATTGCATACTTTAGGCCTTACGCTTGAGCAGTTTTGGCAAAGCCAAGACAGCCAACTCAAGGACAACTTAAAAACCATAGCGGATAATAAAATTACCCACTTGAATAAGAGCATCAGTGCCTTATTGCAACTTAGTAGTCAGCAATCTTCTATAGCACAAATCGTACCTATTGCTGCGGTACTTCAAGATATTCAGCTCGAAGTAGGCCAGCTCGATTTTGATCTTGATATTCAGGTACCACAAGGCTTGTCTATACAAGGAGCTGAATCTGAGATCCGCGCTATGTTACATACCCTGCTGGTCAACGCCATTGAGGCGCAACAGGCCAATCAAAACACCCAAGCAATTGAAGTAAAAGCCTATAGTGAAGAAAGTATGCTGTATGTGGAAGTTGCAGATCATGGCGGCGGTTTTGACGAACATATTCTTGCTCAGCTATTTGACCCCCATGTGAGCAGCAAAGCGGATGGCGCGGGCATGGGATTGTATTTAGCCAAACGCTTAGCAGAACTTTACTATCAGGGTGATATCAAGGTTCAAAACACACAAAATGGCGCACGAGTTACCTTGCAACTAGCGCACTCAGCGCTTGAAGAAGGAGCTGTTCATGACTAAACCCCAGCCTATTTTATTGGTTGAAGACGACCAAGCGCAAAATACCCTGATCAGCGCCATGCTAAGTGCTGCGAATTATCAGGTTTATAGCGCCTTCAGCGTTGAAGATGCCATCGTCACCCTTAAAAAACACGCAAACATCGAACTCATTTTTACCGATTGGAAGCTGGGGAATCTGTCGGGCATGGACTTAATCAAATACGTGCGGGCACAACAAAAGCACATCGGCATTGTGGTTGCTACCGCTTATGGATCAATTGAGCATGCCGTTGAAGCCATCGAGCTCGGTGCCGATGACTACTTGAGCAAGCCGTTTCAACGCCAAGAGCTATTGTTAGCACTCGCTAAAGCCAATAAAGCCAATCAATTGCGCCTTGCCAATCAACAGCTCAGCTCACAAATAAGCGAGCAAAATCAATTGGTCGATATCATTGGTCATGCTCCATGTATGCAGAAAGTTTTTCAACGCATAGAACGTGTCAGTGCCACCAGTGCCACGGTGTTAATTAGTGGTGAAAGCGGCACAGGTAAGGAGCTTGCTGCGCGTGCACTTCATCAACTCTCAAATCGTAGTAAACAAGCGTTTATCGCCATTAACTGCGGGGCGATTCCTGAGAACTTAGCCGAATCAGAACTCTTTGGCGCACTCAAAGGTGCCTACACAGGGGCAAATCAAGATAAAGTTGGTAAGTTTGCCGCGGCCAACAAGGGCACGATATTTTTAGACGAAGTGGCAGAGCTGAGCCTTAATGTACAAACCAAACTACTGCGCTTATTACAAGAAGGTATGGTGACGCCGGTAGGTGATACCAAAGAGCATAATATTGATGTCCGAGTGCTTGCAGCAAGTCATAAGAACCTGCAGCAAATGGTACAAGATGGCTTATTCAGAGAAGATTTATACTACCGCTTAAATGTGGTGCCGTTACATATGCCACCACTGCGTGAGCGACAAGAAGATATTCCGCGATTAATCGAACATTTCTTAAAACGCTTTAGTCAACAGTATGGTATTGAAGCCCCCCAGTTAAGTAGTGCACTACTAAAACACCTCCTCAACTTTAATTGGCCCGGAAATGTGCGTCAGCTCTCCAATACCCTTGAGCAATTTGTACTCCTGCAAGATGAAAACGAACTAAAAGAAAACCTAAGCAACACGGCTAACACGTCACAAACCAACGCACTGTTTACCTTGCCAAGTGAAGGGTTAAATTGGGACGAATTTGAAAAGGACTGCTTGCAGCAAGCACTCAATCGAGAAGGCGGCAATAAAACCCAAGCCGCTAAGTTATTAGGAATAAGCTACAAGCAGTTTTTATATCGCCTAGAAAAGCATGGCTTTTAATTTGTTATAGCCAGCTTAACAATGTCACTGTTTCGGGCATGTTTGTGGGACCAAATAAACCGAGTTTCTTTGATGTCTTGCAACCATGCCCCTGATTTTAGTGACAGTAATTGCTCAGGTTCACTTTGATCAGTTAAATATAATAAGATTTTTTGCTTATTTGAAATAACAACACCTGTTTTATAAGACCTTAATCCATTCACTACCATATTACCTACAGGCAGGGTAACTTCACCATCAACTAACTTATTAAGCTGGAAACTTCGATCTACAAACCACAAGTTGTTCTGCGCGTCTAATTGCACGTCATTAAATAAACCAGCATAAATGGGTGTAATGTCTAATGTGTTTAAATCAACCCGTGCAATTACTTCTTGGTAGTCATGTTGATACTCGATTAGCACTTGGTTATTTGGCAAGACCTGATGCAAATACTTTACACGCATTGGTAAGGTGTAGGTTTGCAACTCACCGGACATATTTAACCTTGCAAGTTGATCATTGATAACGAGTGCAACCCCCGCTTCTGCTTCTAACCATTCTAATCCGCTGATCTGAGTAGCAGTGTCAAACTGACTAAGCTGCCTTGGTGGTGTTTCACTATTTTCACTTAACCAAACCTGTAATGCTTCTGTGCGATTTGATACAAATGCAATGGCCTCTGAATTTGGAGCAAAGCGAAAATAAGTTTCCACGCCCTTTGACGAAAATAAGGGCATGTGTACGTCATCATTTAAGCTTTGTAGAGCACCATCTTGTTTAGTGAGTCCTCTAGTTGCTGCAATTGAATCACTTGATACCGTAAAGTCAGAGAGGTTATTGGGTAAGCTCATATACTTGCGTATACTGGCATCAGCAGTAATTTCAAAGAGCTGACCATTGTTCTCAAGCAGTAATTGCGCATCATCAGGCACATACCTGAGTTTACTCCCAGAGAACACTGACACATCATCATTAAAACTAAGAAGTTGAGTTTCTAATACCCTCCCTTCTTTATTAACTGTATATAAAGTGAGTTGTGCACTGCCCTGATGACTGAGTATGGCCAATCTTTGCTGCTCTAATAAAGCAAACGATAATACGTCACCCCAAGTAAATAATGGGGTTTTCCGGCCTGTGTGCAGTTCAATTTTAGTCAACTGCCTATGTCCATTTTCAATACGCTCAATGAACAGCGCCATCTGTTCATTTAACCAAGCAACCTGGCTTATACGTTGATGTTCACAACTGCCTACTGGCTGAGTACTGGTTAATTGCATGGCATCATCAAGCTTCAAGTGCTCAAGCTGCCAACATTGCTGATGTGTTGGTGCGATACAAGGGTTACTTTGCGCAACCAGCAATTGTTTACCGTCTTCCGACCAAGCAACATCATTAATACGCTTTTGCAGCTGAGTTAACGGTACTTCTTGCTTATTCTCTGCATTTTGCAGCCACACCGTACTTTCACAAAAGTCACTGTAACGCTGAAACACTAAATGCTTGCCATCAGGCGCAAACCTGGGCTGACCAGTATGGGCATCACTGGCCGTCATAACCGATTCTATATGGGCTCGTTTAGGTGCTGCGCTTTCTGTACTAACATGAAATTGGTCAATCATGACAACCACTAACATAAACATCATAGTACAAGCTGATGCTGCGATACCCCACGCTTTGCGTTTGCTTCTACTTGGTTTTGCTTGAGCGCAATCTTGTATTGAAGGAATTGACTCTTCAGTATTATCTTGCGTCTTTGGAGCTGAGACCGCTTGATTATCATCATCAAGAACCTGTACTTCAGAAATTAAGGCGTAACCTCTTCTTGGGTAGGTTTTAATTGCGACTTGCGATTGACTAGAATCTCCTAGCCCCTTACGCAATTGTGCAATACAGCGCTGTAGAGTATTTGGCGAAACAACCGTATCAGGCCATACTTCATCCATTAGCTCAGTTATGCTAACCAACTCTCCTTGCTTATTTATGAGACAGCGCAGTACTTGCATTACCTTATACTGCTGCTTAAAGACCTCACCCGCCCTAACTAAGGTTTGCTCAGTAAAGTCAACTTCACAATTAAGTATTTGATAACGATTGTTCATTTTTGTACTGCTGCCTTGCTGCTATAAATTTAAAAGCAATTGATTTAAAAGGATAAGATAGAATCTACTCAGCTAAAAATCAGTGATAAATCAGTTTTTCACCCAGCCTTTTATTTTGCTTTGTTTAGTGTAGAGAACAGCACAAGAAGGAGCAAACCATGATTTCAAAATCATTATCAACCTTATTTATTTTACTCGCTTGGCTTACTAGTTTCACCAGCCATGCCCAAGCGCCAACTGAATACCAAGTTAATTCTCACGCCTTAGCTCAAGCCCAGAATATTTCGCTACATCTACCTGCTAATTTCAACAACAAAAAATCTTACCCTGTAGTTTATGTACTTAATACCCATGACTTTTATGTTGGCGATTTTAAAGGAGACTTTTTACACCGTATTCGCCAGCTGGAAGGCTATCAACAAATCCCTGCAACGATTGTAGTCTTTATCAATAACGCCAGTTGGTACTCAACCTTATTCAACCAAACTGAGGCGCTGTCACAGTTTATCTCTGAAGAACTCACCCAGTTCGTACAAAGCAAATACCTCACCACACAAAGTCATCTTTTTGCACACTCCTATGGCGCAGCATTCCTGCTCAATCAAAGCCCCAAATTACAGCAGCACTATTCACACCTTCATGCACTCTCTGTGGTATTCCCCAGTGTGGACCATGTACAGCAAACCGCTGCTCAAATTTCACAACTTGATGACAACAAAGGCCTAGTAAATTTACTACAAGAAGTCGGGCATCAAAGTGATACACAACTACTCAATAAAGTCACCCAAAACACCGCCGCTTTCAAACAGCACCATATTGCTAACCAAAATCACCAATCTGTTGTGCCCATCGCCATCGCAGAGGCGTTGCGAAGCGCCTACCTCGACTACTCAGCTACAGATTATTTAAATCAGTTTGATCTCAATAAAACCCAAATGACTGAGCGATACATCGCCATTCGCACAAAGTATCAACAAACAACTAACGAGCAAGACCTACAAGGCTTTTACAGCGCCATGGCACAAAACAAAATGGAGTCAGCGCAATTAGAGCTCGCTTTTTCATTGTGGCAAGACGCTTCACCGCGCTTTAGGCATTACTTTATTAACCGCTGGGGGGACAGATACTTAGCACAAAATAAATCTGAGCTTGCTCGCACAACTTGGCAACAGCTAACAAAGCTTTACCCACACTCTTTGTTTGCATGGCATAAGCTTGCAGTACTGGCAAAAAAAGAAACTAAAACAGCGGAACATAAACATGCTCTACAAGCATTAAATCAAGCAGCCAGTACATTTACCGAGCAAGACCAGCAACTCGTGCTGGCTTTTACGGCCAACCATAACCAAGATTACCCCGAGTTAAGTGTCAAGATATTAAAGCGTGTGACTCAGCAAACCCCTACCAACAAAGCCGCTTGGCAACAGTTAAGCGATTTGTATAAGCAGCAAGGAAACACGCAATCAAGCAAACAAGCACAACTCAAGACCCTTTAACTTTACTAAGGAGATATTATGAAACCATTATTTATCCAATGGCTACTCGCCTTAATTATCCTATTACTGAGCAACTTCAACGCCTGCGCTGCAACTTTAAAAGCCACAGCACAACCAAGTCAATTGCGTCATGTCACGATAAACGATGAGCTATCGTTAGATATATATGTACCGAAAAACCAAAGCAATAAGCGCTTTCCAACCCTTTATGTAATGGACGGGCAACACTACATGTTCAACGCCATTGGCTATCAAAAAGCCCTCACTAAAGGCACCATGAATGTCGATGTGAGCCCTGAGTTCATTGTTGTCGGGATCAACACCAGTGCACTAAATGCATCAGGCACCCGAGGCGCTTACCTGAATAGACGCAGTAGTGAATTTATAGCACTCCTCAATGAACATATTATTCCTTATGTTGATAAACACACACCGAGTAATCAAGAACGCTATTATTTCGGCTGGCAATTTGCTGCAACAGCGGGCTTGTCGCTATTCAATGCACACCCTAGACTATTCAAAGGCTACTTGCTGGCAAGTGGCCCTTACTACACTGATACACAGTTTCAGCAGCTCGAAGCGACCTTAAAAAACAATGCTGCGCTCAATACCCAGTTTTATTTATCGCTAGGTAAACAAGAGCTTCATGCCACCGATGCCCATAACACCTTCAGCACAATTTTAGGGAAGTACCCGTCGTCAGGTGTACAACACAAATACAATTACTTTGACCGTTTCTCCATTCGTTACGATCACTTCACCACAGTGTTCGACAGCTTCTCTCATGGCCTAGAATGGCTGTTCTCTGACTACCCCGATATAACGTTTTACTCAGTTGCAGATATTCAACAATTCGGTGGTATTAACGCAGTTAAAACTTACTACCAAAAGCGTGGCGCGCGTTACAAAATAAGCCCTGAGGTAGGTAACCAAGCTAAGTTCAGTATGTTTCGCCACGCTGTTGAAGAAGACAATCTCGCCTTTTTTCAGCAACTTGAAGACGCAGTTGGTCAATATGAAGTAAAAGGTTGGCATAGCTTCTTTGCACGCTTCTTTGCAAAACATGGATTACTAAACAGAGCCGAAAAGACCTATCAAGATGCGCTTGTTACTCGCCCGGAATCGCACAAAATATGGGCGGAGTTAGCTGATGTTTATGTACAACAAAAAAGACACCAACAAGCATTAAGCGCCTATCAAAACGCATTGCAGTTTGCCCCAGCAGGCAGTGACCTTGCTGCAGGTTATGCGCAAAAGATATCTAATATTAACGCGCTGTAATTTAACGTATTAAAAAGAAATAAACATGAAGGCACTTTATGGCCGTTTTCGTAGGCGCAATACATCATGCACAAGCACGAATCACTTCTGAGCAGCCAATACTTGTTATGAGAAAAGCGAATGGTAGAAGCTGAGCAAGTGATCACGCGCTTACTCGATTACATGCCTCAACATGTGGCCACACATAATTTTGTTTGATATCTACTTAGCACAAAACAAACCCAAACAGCGTAAGAGAATTCTCGAAAAGGATTACAGAGCACAATCAAAAGGCAGCATCCCTCTATTGCACAGTTCAAAGAAGCATTGAAGCTTTAAAAGAAAAAATGCGCTGTTAAAGCGCATTTTTATTTTCATTTGCCAATTTTAACGCCTCTACATAACGGTATAGCCATAACCACATTTGTACTTGTAAGTTTGCCTGTGGATCTTCACTACTCGGAATACTATTCGTTGTGTAAGCAATGCTAGCCCCAAACTCTGGGAAACTTAAAACATAGGCATTTGCGGCATTGGCTGTAGTTCCACCATGATGCACCCCTTTGATTATCTGCTGCGGCTTACCGGGTATGAACTGGCTCAAATCCATATCGTGAATACGCCAGCCTAACCCATAATTTTGCGGGTTAACCTTGCCATCAGGCAAAGTCACGGGTGTTGTTAATAGCGCTCTCGTAGCATCTGATAAATAATCATCTTGCGCCATATACCAAGCCATATTCACCAAGTCGCTGGCAGTAGATTGATAGCCGCCACCGCCAAATAAAAAGCTGCGATCACGCTTTGCTGTGTCTCTTTGACGAGTTTTATTATCAGGCTCATTAAGTTTTACTGGTGCATAATAAACGGCTTCTTTTCCACTATTCGCTAAACTTGAGTCAAACAAGGTATGTTGCATCTTTAATGGCGCAAACACTTCTTGGCGCATTAGTTGTAAGTAAGGGGTATTTGCCGCTTTAGCCAATACATCCGACAATAAAATGTAGCCACTTGAGCTATATTGAAAGCCACTTCCCGCTTTAAAAGCCAAAGGTTCATGCGCAAACACATCAAACGCCTGCTGTGGCAACCAATGATCACGGACAGTCTCGAACTCGCGCTCTGCTCTTGCATTGTTATAGTGCACAATACCGGCGGTGTGTGACGCCAGTTGGTAACTCGTCAGCGCATGCCAGTCGTTTTGATACGCACCATATTTCCCGATAGGCGCATGCAGCGCTAACTTATTTTGTTCAACTAAACGAGCCATGGCTAAGCTGGTCATAGATTTTGCAATACTGCCGACAGAGTATGGCGTTTGAGTAGTCGCTGCTCTGCCTGATTCAATATCAGCCAGACCCACAGCTTGATTAAATACCATTCGCCCTTCAATGCTGACAGCTATCACCAAAGAAGGCAGGTTAAATGATTGCTGCCACGCATAAAGCGCTTCGTTAAGCTCTGCGTTGACCGTTGTAAACTGGCTTAAGTTTGAACTGATGTGCTCGCCTTCACTCTTAGCTAAAGTGAAAAAAGATGTACTACTTAATACGATTGCAGCTGCGGTAAGTTGTGTTGTTTTAATCATATTGGTCACTCCTATGTGGCTATGGCACCAATTTAGGGGATGACTCTGTCGCTGTGTGCAAAACATGTCGAGCGGTTCTATAGCTGGGTGAGCGGCAAGCGCCAACTACATAGCCACTCAAAGAGGAATAGCACCTTTTAAATGCGCGGTGACCCTAAGCTCTCTTTTTACTAACAAAGCGAAGTAGATTGACGTAATATTTTCTCTCTCTTACTTCTCGCGATTAAACCAATGACAATAATAAAAAAATCAGGGTTTTCATTTTTCTTATTGCAGGTCATCGGCTGGACCCCAGTGTCTTTGCTGATGATTGCACTGTTTGCTGATAACCCCCTGATAAGCACACCAGCGGTCATTTTTGCATTGAGTGTGACCGCTTTAGGTGTGTTCACAAGCTGTCTATTAAGAAAGGCTTATCAGTGGCTCATGGTAAAAACAAAATCTGTATTGCTGTGGGCTGGCAGCATCTTTATGGCTAGTTTTTGCGGCGCATTCTTTGCAACTCACATACACATGCTGGTGTGGCAAAGTATAGATAAACTCATTGGAGGCGTTTCGGTGCTTTACACCAGCCAGCCGAGTATCAGTATTACGCTAGTGCTATTTGTTATTTTACTCATTTGGAGCTGTTTATATTGGGCCATTAGTCGCCAGTCGACCATGTACATCCTTGAGCAACAAAACCAAGTCATGGCCTTGCAGGCCAAAGAAGCACAACTCAACGCTTTGCTTGACCAACTTAGTCCGCATTTTATGTTTAATGCCATCAATAACATTCGTGCCATGGTATTGATGGACAGCAATAAAGCCCGTGACATGCTGATGGCATTTGCCGATTTAATGCGTTATCAGCTAACCGATCAAAACGCTGGTATTGTCACACTTGAGCAAGAGCTCGAGTTTGTTGAAGACTTTGTGGCACTACATCAACTGCAATTGGGTCGTCGCCTAACTTTTAAAAAAGACATCGACCCGCAGTACCTGACTCAACCAATGCCAAAAATGGCATTACAATTGTTAGTCGAAAATGCCATAAAACATGCGTTTGGTAAACAAGCAGTGTCGGGTGTTCTTCATCTTTCTGCCGCCGCGCTCAATAACAAGCAATGGCATATTTCTTTGACGCACCCAGGCGAGATCTTGATTCAAGACAAACAAAGTACTGGTTTAGGAATCGAAAACTTAAAAGCTAGACTCGCCATGTTCAGCGCACAACAAATTACGTTTACTCTGCATCAAGCTGATGGCAGAGTGAAGGCACAGCTATGCTTTGACACATCAGAAAAATAAGGACAAACCATGACGCAAATAAATACAGTGATCGTGGAAGATTCAGATCTTGCTCGGTTTGAACTTAAGGCATTGATTGGCGAGTTTGATGATATCAATGTTATTGGAGAAGCCGCCGATATTGAGCATGCTAAAGCACTCATTGAACAACTAAACCCTGACCTGGTATTCATGGATATCGATCTGCCAGGCGGTACCGCATTTGATATCTTATCGTCGCTCACCGTCGTGCCTAAATTGATTTTTACTACGGCATTTGACCAATTCGCACTACAAGCATTTGAACACAATACGGTTGATTACTTACTGAAACCAATCAAACAAACCCGTTTACAAAAAGCCCTCGCTAAACTCACTATTACTCAACACAGTACAGGCCATAAAGAAGTGCCCCTCTTAACCAAACCGTTAGATATGGCACAGTCATTTTTTGTTAAAGACGGTGAACAATGCCACCTCATTCAAGTGAAAGACGTCAGCTATATCGTAGCCTTGGGTAATTATAGTCGTATTCACTATGGCGATAAGGTAGTGACGCATAGCGCGTCTCTATCGAGTATCGAGAGTAAACTTGATGCTAATTACTTCTTTAAAATTAGCCGTAGTTGTATTGTGCAACTGAGCTGTATTACTCATATTGAGCCATGGGTATCTGGCGGTTATCAAATCACTCTTAACAGCGGCGCGGTGCTCGAAGTCTCTAGGCGTCAAGCTGCTAAGTTCAAGCAGCAGCTTTTACTTTAAGCATGAACTGACGGCGCAAAATTAAGGTATAAGTAAATAACTACTCTTTTTCTTAAAGTCGCTTTTAGGTTTTTCAAATGGATTCAGTCACACAAATTTTACTAGGTGGCGCCGTAGGCTACGCTACCTTAGGCAATAAACTTGGTCGTAAGTCATTACTCGTAGGCGCGGCATTTGGCACCCTGCCCGACTTAGATGTGTTGATAAACTTCGGTGGTGATGTTGAAAACTTTGTTTATCACCGCAGTTTTAGCCACTCGCTGATTGTGCAATTATTGCTTAGCCCTGTATTTGCATGGTTAATTGCAAAAATGCACTGGGCTAAATCCGTGTCGCTGACACGCTGGTCTATCGCCATATTTTTAATCCTGAGTACCCATGCCCTGCTCGATACCTTTACGGTATATGGCACACAATTACTCTGGCCACTGAGTCATTATCCGTTTGGTATTTCCAGTGTGTTTATTATCGATCCCATGTATAGCCTACCTTTACTACTTGCGTTTGTTGCTCTGTGTTTTGCTCGTACAAAACCCTATGCAAGCAAAGTTAACACTACCGCATTAGTATTGAGCTCGTTTTATCTGACTTGGAGTCTTAGTGCCAAATGGTTTATCGACAGCAAAATACTAGAGGCTTTAGACAAGCAAGCCATTACTTTTAAGCAAATCGAAAGTACTCCTTCACCATTTAATACTCTGCTTTGGCGAGCCGTGGCAACCACTGAGCAAGGCCATTATGAGATTTATGCATCAGTCTTTGATTCAGTGGATGAGGTGGATATTCGATTTTATAAAACAGCAAATCATGTCCTTGATACCTTGAGTGAAGATCAACGCATTGCCTTACTGCAAAATTTTACCAAAGGTCTATACGGGGTTTACCAACAAGGTCAGACTTATGTTTTTAGTGATTTAAGAATGGGCTTAGAAGGTTTTTATGTGTTTTCGTTTGAGGTAGCCAAGCAATCTGAAAGTAACATTAAGCCAAGCGATTTCAGACAGCTACAAAATCGCCCGCCACTTAGTCGAGCAAGCCTAGTATTCGAGAGGATCACAGATCATAATGTAGATTTGTCTAAAAACGTTTTAACAAACTAAAATGGTGACGCCATAGGTTTTATTGTCATTCTTTTTGAACTTGTTTGTTGTTATAGTTTCGAAGTCACAACCAGCCCATATCTATATTTAAAGGCCAACTAGAATGAACAACGCTCAGTATGACTATCTTATTGTCGGTGCAGGACTATTCGGCGCAGTATTCGCGCGAGAAGCAACTGACAAAGGGAAGAAAGTTTTAGTAATTGATAAACGTGACCACACAGGTGGTAATATTTATTGTGAGAATATTGAAGGGATTAACGTCCATAAATATGGCGCCCACATTTTCCATACCAGCAACCAAGAAGTCTGGGATTACGTAAACCGCTATGTGTCTTTCAACCACTATGTAAACTCACCTGTTGCTCGCTTCGAAGACAAGCTTTATAACCTACCTTTTAATATGAACACGTTTTATCAACTATGGGGCGTGACGACACCACAACAAGCAAAAGACAGAATTGCGCAAGAGCGTGCACCTTATGCTGATTTAGATCCGAAGAACTTAGAAGAACAGGCATTGTTTTTAGGTGGTCGTGACCTATATGAAAAACTCATTAAAGGCTATACCGAAAAGCAATGGGGACGACCTGCCACTGAGATACCATCATTCATCATTAAACGTTTACCGTTCCGTTTTACTTTTGATAACAACTACTTCAACGACCTGTATCAAGGCATTCCAATCGGTGGCTATAATGCGCTTACCGATGCATTGCTTGAGGGTGTAGAAGTTCAAACGGGTGTTAACTATTTTGATAACAAAGACGCCTATAACCAGTTAGCCGATAAGGTGTTATACACAGGTAAAATTGACGAATTCTTTGATTGTCAGTTTGGTGCGCTTGAATATCGTAGCCTGCATTTTGAAACTGAAGTGTTAGATGAAGAAAACTATCAAGGTAATGCTGTCGTTAACTATACTGAACGCGATGTGCCTTATACACGTATCCTTGAACATAAACACTTCGAGTTTGGCAACCAAGAAAAAACCGTGGTTACCAAAGAATACCCGCATGAATTTAGTAAAGACAACGAACCTTACTATCCAATCAATGACGAAACTAACAATGCCTTGTTAACCCGTTATCAAGAGCTTGCGTTAACTGCACCTTATGCTGACAAGTTTATCTTTGGCGGCCGCTTAGCAAACTATAAGTATTACGATATGGATGACACCATTGAAGCGGCGCTTGCATTAACGAGCAAGGAGCTTAGTTAGTTCTATGAGTAATAAAGTATATATCGCGCGTAATTACCGCTCTAAGTTTGACGCTGCAGGCAAAGCCAAAATGGACTGTGAAACCATTTTAGAAAACAATGGTTGGAAAAACATTGGCTTTAAACAGAGTTGGATCTCAAATTCTATTCTGGGCACTTTGATCAGTGCACTTGGTGTTACTTGGGCTATTTTACGTATGAAATCGGGCAGCACAGTATGCCTACAATACCCGTTTAACAAGTTTTACGGATATTGCTTGTGGGGCGCCAAACTTAAAAACAGCAAAGTACTGACATTGGTGCATGACTTAAAAAGCCTAAAAGGTAAATATGGTCATTCAGATAAAGAAGTTGAGCTACTGAAGCAATCTGATCAGCTTATCGTTCACAATGATAAGATGGGTGCTTGGTTCAAAGAGCATAATTTCACTGCTGACATCACAAATATCGAAGCGTTCGATTACCTTCATACCGACAACCCAAATGCCAAACGCACGCCTACAAACTATGAGCAATTACGTATTGTTTTCGCAGGCAACATGGGTCCTTTCATTTTTGAGCTTGATGACCTCGATCGTGGCAACTTCAAGTTTGATTTATACGGCGTCGGCTTTGACGAGAAAAAAGTAAAAAACGCCAATGACACCATCTTAGACTACAAGGGTTGCTTCCCTTCTAATGAAGTTATCGATCATATTGATGGAGATTTTGGCTTGGTTTGGTACGGCAACACCCTAGATTCGTGTGATGGCGTAACAGGCCAGTACTTGAAGTACAACAACCCACACAAACTGTCACTTTACCTATTGTGTGATATGCCAATCATCATTTGGGATAAAGCTGCGATGGCAGATCTAGTTGAGCAAGAAGGCATTGGCTTTAGAGTAAAGTCTTTGCGCGACATCAAACAGCGTCTTGCTGAGCTGACACCAGAGCAAATCGATGAGATGAAGCAAAATGTGCAACGGGTTAAAGCCGATGTGCAGTCTGGCCAATTCTTAACAAGAGCATTGCAGCGACTTTCTTAAGTAATCGCTCAAAATCAAGGCTTCACCTCAAACAAGCGCAGACTTATTAAAAAGCTGCGCTTTATTATTACCACTCTTTCCCCTCGCATAAAGCATTCCAAACCGCGTTCACAAAAATAGATTGAAACAATCAAAACAATCCATTTTATTTAATAATTCAAACCCACTATCTTAGTTACCAAGCAAAGGGGCACAGCAACAGGATGCCCCAAACGATGTAAATACAAACTAACTAAGAGAGTAAACACTATGACTACTTCATTGATCAACACACAAATCAAACCATTCAATGCAACGGCTTACCACAATGGCGACTTCGTTGAAGTAAGTGAAAAAGACCTACTAGGCAAATGGTCAATCGTATTCTTCTACCCAGCTGACTTCACGTTTGTATGTCCGACTGAGCTAGGTGACCTTGCTGACCATTACGCAAAACTTCAAGACATGGGCGTTGAAGTTTACTCAGTATCAACTGACACGCACTTCACACACAAAGCATGGCACGACGCGTCAGACACCATTAAGAAAATCCAATTCCCAATGATTGGTGACCCAACAGGTCGTATTACACGCAACTTCGGTGTAATGATTGAAGAAGAAGGTTTAGCACTTCGCGGTACTTTTGTTATCAACCCAGAAGGCGAAATCAAAGTGGTTGAAACACACGACCTAGGCATCGGCCGCGCTGCAAATGAATTAGTTCGTAAAGTACAAGCAGCTCAGTACATCGCAAACCACGACGGTGAAGTATGTCCAGCTTCTTGGCAGCCAGGTGAAGAGACATTAGCGCCGTCATTAGACCTAGTTGGCAAAATCTAAATATCCTTCATCTTTCGTACTGCACGGGTGTTGGCTACGCTTCTTCTTCCCAATCACATAGTAAAACTATGCTCATGGGATTCATAAGCTTGCCGCCTACGTGCAGCACGAAATCTATTGGATATTAATTTATTCAGTTAAAGGCTGTTACAGCAACAGCCTTTAATAAGCAAAAATAAATAGGACAATCACCATGCTAGACCAAAACATTAAAACGCAATTACAAAGCCACTTTGCTGCCATTACCGATCCTATCGAGCTAGTGCTTGCCCTAGATGACAGCAACAAATCAAACGAATTAAAAAGCTTAGCAAACGATTTAAGTTCATTAAGCACACACATCACAGTGTCAGAACAAAGTGATGCAACCCGTGCTCCGAACATGTCTGTGCGCTCACCAAAGCGTAATACACACATCGATTTTGCGGGCATTCCGAAGGGTCATGAGTTTACCTCATTGGTATTGGCACTGTTACAAACAGGTGGACACCCAAGCAAAGCCTCTGAAGAAGAGCTGAGCATCATTGATGGCATTACTGAGCCATTAAATTTTGAAATCTATATTTCTCTGAGCTGCCAAACTTGTCCGCAAGTGGTACAAGCGCTAAATACTATGGCGGCCAGAAACAGCAATATTAAAGCAACCATGATCGACGGCGCACTGTTCCAAGACGAAGTGAACGCACGCAATATCATGGCTGTACCAAGTGTATTTTTAAATGGTGAGCAATTCTCACAAGGCGCGGTATCGCTTAGCGATATTCTCAATAAGCTAGACACAGGCGCGGCGGCCAAACAAGCCGAGAAGCTCAATGAAAAAGACCCATTCGACGTACTAGTTGTAGGTGGTGGCCCTGCGGGTGCATCGGCAGCCATTTATGCCGCACGTAAAGGTTTAAATACCGGCGTCGTCGCCGAGCGTTTTGGTGGCCAAGTTGCCGATACCCTCGCCATTGAGAACTTTATTTCAGTCAAAGCCACTGAAGGGCCGAAGCTGGTTGCACAACTTGAAGAGCACGTTAAAGAATACGATGTCGATATTATGAAAGGCCAACGCGCTGCGGGTATTTCTCGCGGTGACTACATCGAAGTGCCCCTTGAATCAGGTGCGACGTTAAAAGCCAAGTCAGTGATCATGGCAACCGGTGCACGTTGGAGAAATATGAATGTACCAGGCGAGCAAGAATACAAAGGCAAAGGCGTCGCTTACTGCCCACACTGTGACGGCCCACTATTTAAAGGCAAGCCTGTTGCGGTGATCGGCGGCGGTAACTCAGGTATTGAAGCGGCGATTGACCTTGCCAATATTACTTCGCACGTCACCGTATTAGAATTTGCCAACACATTACGTGCCGATGAGGTGCTCATTCGCAAAGCCAACAGCTTGCCGAATATCACTATTATTAAGAATGCACAAACCACTGAAGTGCTGGGCGATGGTCAACGTGTAACAGGCTTAAGCTACACCGACCGCGTATCGGGTGAACAGCACCAAGTCGACTTAGCTGGTATTTTTGTACAAATAGGCTTAATTCCGAACAGTGAATTTTTAAAAGAAACCGACGTACAACTGAGCCGCTTTGGTGAAATTGAAGTCGATAAACACGGCGCAACCAGCATGAGTGGTGTGTATGCTGCGGGTGACGTGACTGACTCAGCGTTCAAACAAATCATTATCGCTATGGGCTCAGGGGCAACCGCCAGCTTAGGGGCTTTTGATTACCTCATTCGCCACAGCGATGAATCACAGGATGAAGCAAGCGCAGCGTAAGATACGCCCAAACACCGATTTACTCCTAATACTTGCTATTACACCCAGCAAGTCCAAAGTAGCCCTTGAGTTAGGTCAAGGGCTACTTTTCTATGTAATTAATCCAAACCTGTCTACTTATTCCGCAGTTGCACTGCACTTGGCTATACAAGTGTAAGGCCAGAGATTATGCTGTGCGGCCAAATTAAAGATGTTGAGGTGATGTATTATGAGCACGGCTTTTTCTCGTCGTTTTATGGAGCTGGTTGAGCAATTTGCTGGCGGAAACAAACGCCAATTTGCCATTATAACAGGCAAGTCACCTTCGCATATTTATCGTATTTGTCGTGGTTTGAGTCGCCCTTCAATGACCTACCTTGAACACCTGTATGGCCTATTTAGTATCGACTTAAACTGGCTATTAACTGGCGAGCAACCCGTTGATAAACCGTTTTCATCAAGCCAAGACGAACTATTAATAGTGCCGCAACTAGACGTTGAGGCCAGTGCCGGTTTTGGTAGCATGGGTGGCAGCGAAGATGTCACCGAGCAATTTGCCTTAAATAAACGCTGGTTAAGCTCACAGCTTGGTGTACACAGTGACCGTTTGGCCTTCGTGTCTATTCGCGGTGACAGTATGCTCCCGACCCTTGAGCATGGCGACATGGTGCTGGTTGACTTAAGTCAGCAACAAGTCAGTCGTGAAGGCGTGTATGTTATTCAAACTCAAGATGGCTTAATGGCAAAGCGCTTGAAGCAAAAATCAGATCATATTGCTGTGGTATCAGATAACGAAGCCTACCCAAGCTGGCAAATTAATAATCAGAACGCCGAGCAACACGGCGTGGCGGGTCGCATCGTCTGGTGTGGCCGAAGCTTATAACAATGGCTTTTAAACTTATGCAGGTGACGTAAGTCACTTGCAAAACGTTCCAGGTTACCAGGTTGTAAACAAAATCAAATCAGACCTCTTTCTTCACTCTTTTACCCTCCCCCCTTTTAGACCAGCGTGCTTATAGACTAAGCTGGAAAACATTTCTTGACTTGAAAAATAATCATTAACATTTTATTTGCATTTAACTTAACAGTACCCATAATCACCACTCGATTAAAAAAACAACAAGGACACCCGTTGTGAAGAAACTCAGCAAGTTAACGACCAGTTTAGCCATTGCACTTTCTAGTGCATTTGCAGCCCAAGCACAAAGCGACACCTTGCCATTTATTCCTGAGCAAGATGGTGCTGAAATCACCCCTCAAATTGTTGGCGGTGGTCCTGCGAACATTGCGAACTGGCAGTTCTATACTCAAATCTTGAACTCAAATGGTACGACTGCTTTTTGTGGTGGTAGTTACATTGGTGATGGCTATGTTCTTACTGCCGCGCATTGTGTCAGCAGTAAAGCAGCCCGCTTTATTGATGTAAAAGTAGCGGGCTTTAGACTCGGTGGCACAGATGGCGACCGCATTGGCGTTGTTGAAAAATACGTGCACCCACAATATAACCGCAGCACATTGAACTATGACATCGCGCTATTAAAACTAGAACGCCACCCAACACAAGGCCAAGCGGTACAGCTTGCATCTGGCTCTCTTAGCCAATACGCACGCTCAGGCGATATGCTTTCAGTGGCTGGCTTAGGTCGCTTATCTGAAGGTGGTAGCCGTCCGTCATTTATTCAAGAAGTTGGCGTACCTTTGGTATCAGATGCGGTATGTAATCAATCGGGCGGTAACTATGCCAATGTAGGCAGCGTGGCGTTTTGTGCTGGCTACCCGCAAGGTCAACAAGACTCATGTAGTGGCGACAGTGGCGGCCCTATCGTGATCAACCGAGGTGGCGAGATTGTACAACTGGGTACTGTAAGTTGGGGGATCGGCTGCGCGCGCCCTGACAAATATGGTGTATACGCAGACGTTGCCGCTCTGAGCGCCTGGATCGATGGCATCAAGCAAGGTGATAGCAGTCCTAGCTTAAGCTATACACAAAACCAGAGCTTGGCAAACTTCAACTTATACGAAGTCGTAAGCCACCGTTTTACTATTCGTAATAGCGGCTCACAATCAGCGAGCTTAAATGCCATCACTGTTTCTGGCAGTGGCGTCACTTCAGGCTTAGTAGTGACTGCTGATTCTTGTAGCAACCGTAAGCTTAGCAGCAACCAAAGCTGTAGTGTCAATGTTGAGTTCAGTGCAAACACTGCGGGTACCGCCAATGTGAAATTTGCTTTCACACAAGCGGGCAGCAGCACGCAACACAGCGCAACCGTGACAGCCAAAGCAACTGACATTCCTGTATGTGCTGGCTCTTGGGATGCCAATACGGTTTACCGTAAACCTGACCGTGTAACTTACAACGGCAAAGTATACGAAGCGAAGTGGTGGACGTTAGATGAAAAACCAGGCTCTTCACAAGTTTGGCAACTGATCGGTAACGACCCTAACTGTCAGCAATAAATCACATTATTGGGGGTACGCCCCCTTTTCTTACCGTTAATTAAAACAAGGAAATATCATGTCTAAAATAATGAAATTCGTCACAGTTGCGGCATTAAGCTTTTCTGCTACAACGTCTGTAGGTGCATCTGCCTATTTTGACTGTCAGAGTTATTGTGAATACTGGGCAAAACAAGAGCAAGGTCGCTATTGTGCCCGTAGTGGCGGTGGTTCAGCCTGCGCAACTAGCCAAGGAGTTTATCAACACTTTTTGAATCAATGTAAACAAGGTATGTGTAAATAAGCTCAACCCCATTTAAACCCCAAGCACACAATCAACTGACTGTGTGCTTTTACCTTAATTGAGTTAGACGGTTGATATCAGATTGCGGTGTTAAGCTCTGAGTAAATAAAAGTGTTTTTGTTGTCTTATCAAAGACAAACGGGGCCGCTTTGCTGAAACTTGATTTAGGTAATCGCAATAACTTCTCAGTAGTTTTGCTTTGCAAATCATAAGCATGAATAAAGTTGTAGTCATCGCCTAAGTGCTTATAGAAAACCTTTTCTTGCGTTGCTAACCAAGCATATCGGGTATTAAATTGCGCTTTTGCAATTAACAACGCCTGCTTCTCACCTTGCTTTATCCATAAACCTTTACCATTAACAAACAGCAGTTCATGCTCTGAAATATACTGCCCGGATCGTGCGGGTTTAGTTAACAGAGCTGAAAGCGCCATGGCTTCAACATTTAAGCGAAAGAGTTGCCATCCTTCATCCGTTGATTGGCGGATAACAATATCTTGCCCGTTACCATGCCAAAACGGTCGGCCTATTTTGCCAAAAGATAAATCAAGACGACGTAATTGCTTCGAGCCATAATCGAACACATAGAGCTTATCGTGGCCATCAGCCTCATCTGAACTCACAACGAGTAGTTTATCACCATGCAAAGACCAACTTGGGTAGCGTAAGTTTCGATGTAGCTGGGTGATTTGTTCTCGGCCTGTGCCATCTAAGTTCGCCAGCCACAGCTCATAATACCCAGATTCATTTGACAGAAATGCCAATTTTTCATGTGCACGCGATAAAGACGGATACTGGTTTGAATAGTGAGATTCAATCAGCGGCGATGGCATAGACATCACTTCACTGTCTAATGCAAAACTGGCGATAAAATAATTTTCTCGGCGCTTTTGGTAATACAAGTTCCCGGCTTCATCAAAATGGGGGTAACTAAAACCTCTCGGAGTCAACTTGGTTTGCGCTTTAGTCTCTAAGTCAATGACATAGCCACGACGTTTATCCGCAGACTGCGCACCATATACCAAGTATTGACCACTCGGATGAAAGCTCATACCAACAATGTCTGCATGACTTGAGTCCAGCACTTGAAACTGCTTTTTCCCAAGATGAAAAAGGCTTAAGCGCTCTTCTGAGGTGCTCTTACGCTGTGTGATCGCTAAATACTGCCCATCTGGCGAAAAAGCCACATCTCGATCTCTCAAGTCGCACTCTCTATCACAACTCAATCGCTCAGGTGTTGCGTCATTTTGGCTTAAATCAAGTAAATAAATGCCATCTTGCGACGCCAAAGGCGCTTTACCATTAAACGCTAAGGTTTTACCATCTGGACTGATCGCAATGTAGTTATAGCCTGAATCTGTTGGGCAACTGGTCAAAACCAACTGCTCTAAATCAGCTAAAGAGAGTCGAACAATTTCACACGCTTCGCTATTCTTCTGAGCAAAATATAAATATTGTTGATCGGGGCTCCAGACTGCTTTCCAAGGTCTTTTATCTGAAAAGGTCAGCTGCGTAATAGGCACATTGGGGTGGGTTAAATCTTTTAAATAAAGCTGACTGTCTTGCCCCTGCTGCCAAATAAACGCCAACTGTTTACCGTCTGGTGATGGGCTAGGACGTAGTTCACTGCCCGGCATTTTAGTGATTTCATCTATTTGAGAGGCTGACTGCGCAGGCGCTTCAATAGGAGTCTTCAAGACGGACCAAGCCACTAACACCATCATTATACACACTAAGCCAAAAGCAACTTGATACTTGTAAGACTTTTTCTCTACGGATGACTCTGGTTTAGTTGTTACTGAGGATAAGCTCAGGGGCTCAGGGGCTAATGTCAGCTTATAGCCCTTTTTACGGATCGTCTCGACAACATCAAGAGGCGCACTTGGATGAGCAAACAATTGTCTAAGCTGCCAAATTGTATTGGTGAGGGCTTTTTCACCAATGATTTCATTACCTTGCCATACCCCTTCAATCAGCTCATTGCGACTCACAACTTTGGGGTATCGTTGCACTAGAACTTGTAATAGCTCCATCACTTTCGGTTGAGCCGCCACCTTTTCGCCATTCAGCATCACCACGTGTTCATCAATAAACACCTGATACGGACCCAACTGAAACGACTTTTCATACTGCATGCTATTCGCTCTACTTAACCACTTTACTAACAGCCGCTACTTTTTATTCATATTTATTCAGTGCGGATGAATAGTTTTATCTTACCTTATTTATAAAAAACAGGGAGTAGCAAGAGCCCATTTAATTGCAACAAATAATTTTACTTAACAATTTACAAGATTCTGAAAAGTAATAAAAAGATATAAAAAAGAGATAAATCGGATATTCCCGAGGTTGAGTTAGACCGGCAATTTATCAAGTCTCATGTGTCCTTGATTATCAAGGCATAAGAAACACAACACAAAAACAGACATCACCTTAACAAGTTAACTCATCAAAACGGGAACAACCATGAACAAGAAGCAACTTTGCGTTGCCGTGCAAGCCGCCCTATTTGGTGCCGTATTCAGCACCCATGCACAGCAAAATGATTTAGATGCCGTAAAAGTAAAACAAAACCAAACGACAATAGAACAAGAAGAAGAGAAAGTTGAGAAAATTGTCGTCACTGGTTCACGTATTAAACGAGATAGTTTTAGTGTCGCCACTCCGCTAGTGACTATGAATAAAGATGCAATTTCAGATACTGGCTTAGGCTCTCTGTCTGAAATTCTAGTCGATAATATTCCTTCAATTAATGCCTCTATCAGTAACACCACCAGCCAATCGAGTGTAGCGTCGACGGGTATCTCGTCTATCAGCCTTCGAGGCTTAGGCTCTGATAGAACGCTTACTCTAATTGATGGACGCCGCGTCGTATCAAACAGTTACAGCGGTAACGTGGTCAGCTTAAGTACTATTCCAAGTGGTATGGTACAGCGCATTGAGGTTATCAGTGGCGGCGCTTCAGCAACCTATGGTGCCGATGCGGTTGCCGGTGTAGTAAATATCATCACACAAACTGACAAAGAAGGCGCAACATTTAAGGCGCGTACCGGTGAGTCATTTGATGGCGGCGGCAAAGAGTTCACACTAGATTTTGATTTTGGTAGTAGCTTTGATGATGGCCGTGGTTATGCTTTTGTCAGTGCAAACTGGGATCGCCAATTTGGTATGAGCTTCTTTGACCGTGACCGTGCACAAATTGAAGACGCATACCGCTACAATGAAAGCGAAATGTGTAACCAGATGCAGACTGCTACAGGTTACCAGTGTATGCGCGACATCACTCAGGCAGACTGGGTAAGCAAGAGCGACGGTATTCCTGGTGGGGTATTCTTAGAAAACTCACGCAACGACAAACAATTCTGGTATGACGGCCAAACACTGCGCGACGACTGGAAAGACAACGAAGAAATTTACGGTATTAACACACAACAATATGTGATGTTAAAAGTGCCAAATGACAGCTTTTCTATCGCGGGCAAGGTCGACTATGAACTAACCGATGACGTGAGCTTTTATGGTCAGGTGCAACTCAGTATCGATGAATCATTCAACGACAAGTCGCCTGAAGACGAATACGAAGGTGCAAGTCAGACTGTGTATAACCCAGAAACCGGAGAGCGTTTAGGCCTTATTAGACCGGGTTACATCCCAATTGATAACCCATTCGTTCCACAAGCCATTCTGGATAGTGAACCATACAAAGACCGTATTTATTGGGACAGACGCTTCAATGAAGTCGGTAATATTGCCACCGATAACACACGTACCACCATACGTTCATGGGCTGGCTTGAAAGGCACTGCATTTGACGGAGAGTGGGATTGGGATGTGTCAGTCGGTCTAGGTAAATTCCATCAAGAGCAATTACGCTATAACGAACTTGATGTGCGTAAACTAAGCCATGCCCTAAATGCTGAAAAACTCGCCGATGGTACTATTCAATGTAAGGACGAAGCAGCACGTGCAGCAGGCTGTGTGCCAATCAATCTATTTGGTGAGGGCTCTATCACTCCTGAAATGGCTGACTGGATCCGCGTAAACCCAGAAATCAACACCTATATTGATCAAACCAACATTGTTGGTTACATGACAGGTGAGCTGTTCGAGCTACCAGCCGGTGCCGTATCGGCGGTATTTGGTGGTGAATATCGTAAAGATAAACAAGACTTACAAACCAGCATTGGTATGCGCGAAGGCGGCATTACCTTTAATGTTGTGCCGCAATTTGAAGGCTCAACCGATGTCTACGAGAGCTTTGCTGAATTTGATGTCCCGTTACTTAAAGATGCGCCACTAGCGAAAAACCTTTCTCTAGAAACCTCGCTACGTTTAGCGAAATACAGCATTGATGCCGTAGGCACAGTGCCAAGCTATAAGCTAGGTGTTTTGTGGCAACCTATTGAAGATTTGACTATTCGTACTAACTTTGCCCGTGCGCAACGTGCACCAACTATCACTGAGCTGATGTCTCCTGCTCGCGGTGACTACGATAGCTTTACTGACATTTGTGACGGCCTAACCGCCACTTCAACCAATGCGGGGCATGATAAGTGTCGTCAGGATCCTGTATTCGCGGCTTTACTCGCTGAAGATCCAGACTTTGAATTCGATCCAAGCTCAGGTAGTAAATACTCACCAAATGCAGGTAATGCCAACCTAAGAGAAGAAACCGCTGACACCTTCACATTTGGTTTTACTATGGCGCCAAGTGCCATTGAAGACCTGCAAATTGCCGTTGATTATTATGACATCGCTATTGAAGGTGCTATCTCGGTGATCTCTAATGAGCGCATCTTACAAGAGTGTTACGATTCAAGTGCCGCATTTGGCAGTAGTAATCCATTCTGTAACGAAATCAGCCGTGATGATGAGGGTAACATTACCGAAATCGTACAACGTGAAGATAACTTAGACGAAGTCAGCAGCCGTGGTATCGATGTCGCCATCGAATACAAATACGACTTTGAAAGCTTAGGTCGCCTATCTTTTAAAGCGGACTATAACCACATTCTTGAAAGCTCAACCACTTACCTAGGTTTGGACGGCCTTGAGACCGATGATTATGCAGGCTATGGTAGCTCAAAAGACAAGTTATCAGCTTCTGTAGCTTGGCGTTTAGATGAGTGGCGAGTACGTTATGCGGTGAAATATTTAGGCTCATTCACTGATAGCCTAAGCCGTGAGCGAGAGTATACTGCTGCACTAGAGCGAAATGCTGAGCGCTGTGCATCAACTGAAGAAGACAATGGCTGTATCGCTAGCCCTGAAGCGTTGGCATATCACAAATATGGTAGCTATATGCGCCACGATGTATCTGTGTCATATAATACAGACTTAGCATCAGACGTTGAGTTACGCATTTTTGGTGGTATTAACAACCTATTGGATGACAAGGGTGACTTTATGCCGGGTGGTCGTGGTAACTTCTACAGCCGCTATGGCACAGGTATGGGTCGTTTTGGTTACTTAGGCGCAGAAGTTAAGTTTTAATTCTTAGCTTTAGAACAACTGCCTTGATCGCCTCGAAGAGCGTGTGGTTAAGGCAGCTTCTTTTCTAAGAAGAAAGCTGACAACTCGCCAATTTAAACAGGATAAAAATAATGATTAAAAGCCGCTTTCGCAACATACTGTGTGCCTCACTGATATTTGCCTCACAAATAAGCGCTGCAGAATCGACAAGCAAAGAAGTCATTTCTGACGGTCCATACATTGACGTGCACGCCAGTGCATTAACAGTTAATTGGATTTGCAATGACCAAGTTAAACGCAAACAAGTCAACCTTGAAGGGGTCTCCCTGCCCTATGGGTTTAATGATTGCGGCTTAACGGCAAATACTTCGCAGCTAACTTTTAATGAGCAGTTGATTGAGTTCCAAGGTGTTAAACGCGTAGCGGCCCTTAGTGATTTGCATGGACAATATGAGCTGATGCTCACTCTACTTAAAAATAATGGCATCATTAACGCACAAAACCAATGGGCGTTCGGTGATGGCCATTTTGTTATCACAGGTGATATTTTTGACCGTGGCGACAAGGTAACTGAAATCCTTTGGTTTATTCACGACCTAGAAAAGCAAGCCGAGCGAGCTGGCGGTAAAATTCATCTACTGCTAGGTAACCATGAAGTCATGGTATTGAATGGCGATTTACGTTATTTACATCCTAAATATGTCAAAGCCGAAAAGCTGCTAGAAACACCTTTTGATCAGTTATTTAATCAGCAAACCATTTTAGGTCGTTGGCTGCGTAGTAAGCCTGTACTGGTTAAAATTAACGACCACTTATATGCCCATGGCGGTTTTCATCCGCAGCTCGCTGAAGATAAAGTTACTTTAGATACCATAAACAAAACTTTTAAGTCACACCTTGTTGAAAAAGAACTGCCGAAGAAACGTGAAGGCTTTGCCCGCTACCTACATAAAACCCATGGTCCTATTTGGTATCGCGGCTACTTTAAAGACGACGGCGCCACCGCTGAAGAGCTGGATTTATTATTAAAGCATTTCGATGTGAACCATATCGTTGTCGGTCACACCTCTCAGAAGAAAATTGAAACTCGCTTTAAAGGTAAAGTGATTGCGATCGATAGCAGTATAAAGCGCGGTAAATATGGCGAAGTGTTATTTATTGAAAAAGGTAAACATGAACGCGGTACGTTAAAGGGGAAAAGGAAGAAACTAAAGTAGCTTGATTAAATGTTAATTTAGAGTAAATTAAATTTAGCTTTTAATAAGGAGATCAACATGAAACTAAAGCTAAATAAGAAAAGTATGAAGAAGCTAACTAAACCATCACAAGAGTTGACACCTAATCAAACACCTCAAATCGGTGGTGGAGCTTCAATTCAAGAGTGCTACACGGGTTACTTTGGGACATATTGGCCCACTTGTGTTGTAGGTAAGTAACAAAAATGGAGAGCTCGCTCTCCATTCTCATCTAATTTCCTTTTTCTTTCTTGCCCTCAGTAATGGCATCGAGCTGCTTTTGCCTGTCGTCCATTAGCTTTTGAATATTCTTAGTATTCTTCATCAGCTCTTTGACATCTTGTGGATTCATCGCATTGGCTTTCAGTGACTCACTCTCAGCGGTTTGTTTGTCTTTATATAAAATTGACGTGTCTTCGGCGGCCATGATAGTGACTTTGCTTGGGTCAAGCTGGTGAGTTTGGCTATTGCCTTTTGGATTTGGCTGGTCTGAATAAATCCAGTTGCCGTTTTCGTCTTGCCATTTATAAATCGTCGGCTGCTTTGTGATTTGGTTTTCATCCGCGGTTGCTTGTTTGGCGTAGTCTACCGCTTTATTTAAATGACGTTTAGACTCGTCTAATAAGCTTTGCGTATCGTTTTCAACTTTATTGAAAATCGCATCAATAGACAGAAAAGGCTGACCATCAGGACGTTTAATTACAAACAATGATGCCACACCAATCAGCATCACCATAATCATCATATATGCTTTATAACCCACGAGAACACTCCGTCGTACCGACTCTTTATTATTTTAGTTTGCAAAAAGGAATATTACAGAGGAAATGTGGAATAAAAAAGCACAGGCTTTGAGACCTGTGCTTTTTATTTACATCAAGGCAAAATTATTAATGGCTGTATGTTTAGACTAGTTTCTAACCATTCGCCATTTAAATAACCAGAACTTTGGATAATAAATCTATCTCCAGCGGCCACTTTCAACGCTAACGGCGTTGAACTTACTTGCAATAGACTAGCTATTGACGCGTAAATTCGCCTTGTTATCCCTAAAAGTTTCCGGCTGCAGACTTAAATTACATCCATAGTTCCAATATCCATATGCAGGTAAATCTCTTAACCAAAGTTCAGGTTAAATAAGAACTTTTAGATACCGTCACCGTCAATGTGCAGACCACACTCACGATTAAGGCCGAAGAAACGCGTTTCTTCTTCTGTCATACCTGGCTCTAACTTACGAGTAGTATGCACATCGCCCATTGATACATACCCTTCGTCCCATAATGGGTGATACGGCAGATCATGCTTGGTTAAATACATATACACGTCGCGGTTGCTCCACTCGATGATCGGGTACACTTTTACGGTACCTCTGCTGATCTCAAGCACTTGCTTGCCGGCACGGCTTGATGCCTGATCACGACGTAAACCACTGAACCAGGTCTTTGCACCAATTTCTTCGATAGCACGGGTCATTGGCTCCACCTTGTTTAAGGTATTGTATTGCTTAATGCCTTCTTGACCTTGCTCCCAAAGTTTACCGTACTTAGCTTCTTGCCAAGCTGGACTCATTGGTGAACGATATACTTTTAGATTTAAGTCTAAACGCTCTGTTAAGTAATCTACAAACTGGTAAGTTTCTGGAAATAAATAGCCAGTGTCAGTTAATACTACTGGAATATCTGACTTTTCGGTTGAAACCAAATGCAACATAACTGCCGCTTGAATACCAAAGCTTGAAGATAAAAATGCCGTATCGGGCAAGTTTTCAAGCGCCCATGCCACACGCTGTTGCGGTGTCATTGGCTCTAACAAAGCATTCGCTTCGGCAAGTAACGCTTTTTGCGCTTCGCCTTCTAACTCTAATAATTGTTTAAAATTACTCATGCTTGTTCCTAGGTTGGCAGGCCTGCCTGCCAACTCAATAATTTTTTAAGCGTGGAAGTCTGTTTTAGAGACTTTCACTTCGGCAACGATTTCCTTACGGATTGCGAAGTCACCAAAACACTCGCCTTCATTACGCTCTTTAGCCCACTGGCCAATTAATTCGTCTAGTGCTGGTAGATAAACGTCTTCACCTACGTTTTCTAGGTAAAGCTTAGGTACGCGCGTACCTTCACGGTTACCACCTAGGTAAACGTTGTATTTACCTGGGCCTTTACCTACGAAACCAATCTCAGCCAACATCGCACGGCCACAGCCATTCGGACAACCAACAACACGCATAATGATGTCGTCATTCGGGATTTCGTGCTTCGCTAAAATTGCTTCTGTTTTCTCGATAAGCTCTGGCAGGTAACGCTCTGCTTCAGCCATCGCAAGTGGGCACGTAGGTAACGCCACACATGCCATTGAGTTAAAGCGTTGCTCTGAGTGTGAGTCGTCAATTAAGCCGTGCTCACGCGCGATTTTCTCAATGATGTCTTTTTGATCAGCTGGCACACCGGCAACAATTAAGTTTTGGTTCGCCGTCATACGGAAATCACCTTGGTGAATTTCTGCAATCTTACGACAACCTGTTTTAAGTGGTTGACCTGGGTAATCAAGAATACGACCACTTTGGATAAATAGTGTTAGATGGTGCTTACCATCAATACCTTCTACCCAACCGATGCGGTCACCACGGTGAGTGAACTCATACGGGCGGCTTTCTTCAAATTTAACGCCAGCACGGTTTTCTACTTCTGCTTTAAATGCATCAGTACCGAAAGTATCAAGGGTATATTTCGTTTTTGCGTTCTTACGGTTAACACGGTTACCCCAGTCACGTTGAACAGAAACAACGTGCTCTGCAATTTTTAACGTGTGCTCAAGCGGGATGAAGCCTAGGTCATCCGCTTTGCGCGGGTAAGTGTTTACATCACCGTGGGTCATCGCAAGACCGCCACCAACAAGCACGTTAAAACCAACCAGTTTGCCGTTATCAGCAATCGCAACAAAGTTAAGGTCGTTCGCGTGAACGTCTACTTCGTTGTTTGGTGGAATCGTCACCGTGGTTTTGAACTTACGTGGTAAGTAAGTTGAACCTAAAATTGGCTCTTCTGTTGTTTCAGTCTTTTCACCGTTTAACCAAATTTCAGCGTACGCTTTAGTGTGCGGTAATAGGTGCTCAGAAATCTTCGCTGCCCACTCGTAAGCTTCTTGGTGTAACTCAGACTCAACTGGGTTTGTCGTACATAGTACGTTACGGTTAACGTCACCAGCAGTCGCGATAGAGTCAATACCAACGCTGTTTAGCATTTGGTGCATTTCTTTAATGCCCGGCTTTAACACACCGTGGAACTGGAATGTTTGACGCGTTGTTAAACGAATACTGCCGTAAATGGTTTTGTCGCCAGCAAACTCATCAATCGCTAACCACTGCTTAGGCGTGATAATACCGCCTGGCATACGTGCACGAAGCATCACGTTGTGCATTGGCTCAAGCTTTTGCTTAGTACGCTCTGGACGAATATCACGGTCGTCTTGCTGATACATACCGTGGAAACGAATTAGCTGGAAATTATCCGCTGTAAAACCACCTGTAAGTTGGTCTTTTAAATCCGCTTCAATGGTGCCGCGTAAAAAGTTACTTTGCGTTTTTAATCTTTCGTTATCAGCAAACTTAGCATTTGGGTCTAGCTTGCTGTTAGGTTTGTAATCTGTGCTCATGGCTTATCCTAAAATTCTACTGTGACGGTCAGTGTGGTGTACTAACAAGCTGTTAGTACACGTCTTTTTGATAACGGTTGTTGCTGCGAAGCTCTTTTAGGTAGCTTTCAGCTTGCTCGTCATCTTTGCCACCATGGGCTTTAACAATGTCGATAAGTGCTTGGTGAACGTCTTTCGCCATGCGGTTTGCGTCACCACAAATATAGAAATGTGCACCTTTTTCTAACCATGCAAATACTTCTTCGCCTTTCTCGCGAAGACGGTCTTGCACGTATACTTTTTCTGCTTGGTCGCGGCTAAATGCTAGGTCTACTTTGTTTAGTAGGCCAGACTTCACATAACCTTGGATCTCAACTTGGTATAAGAAATCTTGGGTGAAGTGCGGGTTACCGAAGAATAACCAGTTTTCACCTTCTGCACCGCGCGCGTCACGCTCTTGTAAGAATGCACGGAAAGGCGCAATACCTGTACCTGGGCCTACCATGATAACTGGCGTGTTATCGTCGCTTGGTAAACGGAAGTTGTCGTTATGCTCGCTAAATACTTTAACTTGTACGCCTTCTTCTGCACGGTGTGCTAGGTAGCCTGAACAACCGCCAAAGTGTTTTTCACCAAAGGCATCAAACTCAACTAAACCAACCGTTAAGTGCACTTCTTCTTCCACTTCAGCTTGGCTTGACGCAATTGAATATAAACGCGCTTGTAGCTTTCGTAGGCTATTTACTAAATCTTGTGCGCTGATATCGCTTGGGTTTTGCTTAATGATATCGAATATTTGACGTGCTTCGATGTATTCACGCATTGCCGCTTTGTCTTCAACTAGCTTTAATAGCTCTGCGTTGTTAGTCGCTTGTGCGTACTTTTCAACGAAACCAGGGTAAGACTGAGTTAGCTCTAGTTTTTCAATTAACGCTGTGCGAATTGATAGGGTTTCTTCACCTAATGTGATTTCAGTCGCGCCATCAATGTTTAATAGTGCCAGCGCTTCATCAACAAGTGCTTCGTCATTTAAGAAATAAACACCTAAAGAATCACCTGGAAGATACGTGATGTCAGAGCCTTCTAATGAAATCTCAATGTGACGAACGTCTTTCGTAGAGTCGCGACCTGTGATCTTTTGTACCACACTTAGCTCAGCCGCAAATGGGTTTTGCTTAGTGTATTGGCTTTGCGCTGGTGCCGCACCAAATCCAGCCATAGGAATAACCTGAGCTGAACCTTGCGACTGTGCTTTAAGCTCAGGCTCGAACGCATCAACCGCACCACCGATCCAAGCAGCTGCTTGGTCTTCGTAATCAACGTCTAAATCAGCACGCGCAACCACAGTTTCTGCGCCTAGTGCTTTAAAGCGCTCTTCAAAATCAATCGCCGTTTGGCAGAAGAATTCGTAGCTTGAGTCACCTAAACCGATAACCGCTACTTTCACACCATCTAGTTTAGGTGCTTTTTTCGATGCTAAGAACGCATGTAGATTTTCAGCGTCTTCTGGCGGCTCACCCTCACCATAAGTAGAAACAGCAACAGCAATAAACTTTTCTTTCTTAAGTTGAGCAGGTTTATAGTCAGCCATGTTCACCAGCTTAACCGCTAGGCCTTTCGCCTCTGCAGCCGCTTTTAGCTGGTTAGCAACGCCTTTGGCATTACCTGTTTGCGAACCATATAGAATGGTGAGTGCAGCCGCTTCGCCTGCAGCTGGCGCTTGACCGCCCACTACACCGCTCAATGCAGCTGTATTTGCATTTGCAGCTAGGTAACCACTTACCCAAGCTTGCTGAATTGGGTTTAGCTCGGCCACTAAACCTTGTAATTTTTGCACTTGCTCTTGTGTCAGCGGGCTTGCCGCGGCACTAAGTTGACTTAACAACATGGAATCTATCCCCTAACCCTAAACCGTCTGCTTAGTTTGCTTGCTGAAATACTTCTACTCGAAGTAAGGTTTTCTAAGGCTGAAGCATACTGATTTGCGTTGCCAAGGATAAAGAATTAGATCTGCTTTGTTATTCCATTTGGTTATCAAAGAGCAAAAACACCATTAAAAACAGTTTTAAGAAAATTTTGCTCAAAAACAAAAAACGCGATCTTGGAAACCCAAGATCGCGTTTTTTATTAAATTAATGCTAGCTTAACTTTCAACCGGGTAAATAGTGATTTCAATTCCCGCGCCAATCGCCGAAATTCTCAGTAGCGTATCGGCACTAATTGGCTGAGAGAAACACTTAGGGGCCGCGCCTGAGTTAAAGCCAATATCAAAAGTACGCTTAGAACAAGATAACCATTGCTTAAGCGCGCTTTTAGAACAAGACTCTATTAGCTCACATAAATGATTAATCGCTTTATCAGGGCTTACCACATCAGCGTTGGCTTCAATACGCGCTAAATGACGATAGTCGTCTTTATCATAGTGCAGCACCATAGCGTTCTTCTTTAAATCGTCTACCAAGGCACTAATATCCTGTTTTGATTCAAGCTCTAGGTCTACATTTAAGAATTGGATTTCTGACATTATGACTGTTCTCTTTTTAAGCTGTATTTTTTTAAGGTGTAACAAAGCGATACTTAATATAGACAAGTGTAACTAACTCACCGAATGGTTGCTACCGCTAACGCATTTTAAAACTGCACAAATATTGTTCTTATCTACTAAACAAGATTTAATACAACTTTTAGGCTGAGACAATTTGTCGCAGTGACAGACAAACCTTTTTAGGTACACTGAGCTCTTTTCTCATTTGCTTGGATAAGAATAATGACAAAAACAGCATTTAAACCCATTCGAAAAATACACAAGTGGCTTGGCTACCTGCTCGCCATTCAAATATTCGCCTGGTTATTAGGTGGGTTTGTCATGAGTGTTATCCCACTAGAAAAAGTGCATGGCAAACACTTAGCTCACCGTCAACTCGATAATCCATTTAAGCGAGCCGATTACTCTGCAGATTTGAATCTCATTACAAAAAGCCAAGATGCACTTTCAAGTATTGCGTTCAAACACCTATTAGATATGCCCGTTATTAAAGTGCAAGGTGGTCAAACGACCTGGTTTGACGGTATCACTGGCCAACCATTAACTGCACCAAGCGAAGCTTTGATCAAGCAACAAGCCGACGCTCACTATTTAGGCAATGGAGAAATCAGTGATGTACAGTTGTTAGCTAAAGGCCCAAGAGAAATAGGCTACAAAGAAAACGTCTGGTCTGTTACTTACAATGACTGGTGTAGTACAACACTCTATTTAGAGGCGCAAAGCGGACAAATCATAACTGTAAGAAGTACCATTTGGCGTATTTTCGATTTTTTCTGGATGCTACATATTATGGACTATGACGAGCGAGAAGACTTTAATAACCCACTACTTATTAGCTTTTCTGTCGTCAGTGTGTTGTTTTGTCTCTCTGGCATGTTCTTATTATTTCAAGCACCGCCTTGGCGCAAGCGCAGACACAAACCAACTTAACGGAACATGCGCCCTAAAGAGCTAGGGCTTTATTTTTTATTAAACTATTGCAATCAACAAGATAATTTCAAAGCCTTTATTGCGGTGATATAGTGCATTTTTCTGTAGTCCACTTAGGTGAGAGAAATGCGCCCGCTATTCGCGTTAATGACTTTGCTGTTGCTGAGTCCGCCAACTATTGGCAAAGAATTTTCAAGCTTTTCACAAGCCAAAAAATACCTCAATAAAACCTTACCTCACAATGCCACAACGCTTTACTGCGGCTGTAAGATCAAGCGCCAAGGTAAAAAGCTCATTCCTGATGCTAATAGTTGTGGTTATGAACCGAGAAAGCCCTATACCCATGCAGGCAAACCAAATAGTCGCGCCACTCGTATTGAATGGGAACACATTGTGTCGGCTTGGGAGTTTGGCCACCAGCTACAGTGCTGGCAAGATGGTGGCAGGAAAAATTGCAGAAAGGTCAGCGCTAAATTTCGCAAAATGGAAGCTGATATAAACAATTTAGCACCCGCTATTGGTGAAATAAACGGTGACAGAAGTAATTATCGTTTTGGAATGTTACCAAGTACAGAGCTAAAGCATGGCGCCTGCCCTGTTAAAGTGGATTTTAAAAGGCGCACAGTAGAGCCGCCTGATTTTGCCAAGAAAAGAATTGCTGATGCTTACTTTTATATGCATAAAACCTATGGCTTGAAGTTATCGAAAAAACAGCAACAATTATTTACAACTTGGCAAAAATATATTCCGTATGATTAGCATTAAATTAGCTTTATCTGGTTGTACCAATTGTGTTTACAAATGCTTATTGGTATTTTGAACAAATCAGATTAGATGGGATTTAAATGATGAAATTAAAAACGCTTAGTTTTAGTATCGCGCTAGCATTGTCAGCTACAGCACTGAGTGGTTGTGGTGGTGGTTCTAATAACAATAATGAGGCAACAACACCGACTCAACCAGATAATAGTGGCGCAGCAACCGAACCGACATGGACTGCTGGAGAGTTTTTAGTATCAGACACCTTTAAAAATCAATGTGAAAGCCCACGAACTGGTACTGACCCATATGAAAATGCACCATACCCTGATCAATTAGGATCTGCGATGCATGAAAAGATGTGGCTGCGCTCCTTCAGTAATGAAACTTACCTCTGGTATGACGAAGTTGAAGACAACGATCCTAAAAACTTTAACTCTGTCGCTGAATATTTCTCCCAATTAAAAACCGATGCAACAACTGCTTCTGGTGAAGATAAAGATAAATATCATTACTCAGAAAGCTATGATGATTATAAAAAAGAAGCAGAATCAGGTGTTGTATCAGGATACGGTGTGAGATGGGCCTTCATTAGTAATACACCGCCACGAGTACTGAGAGTCGCATATACACAAGACAACTCACCAGCATCTCAAGCAGGTCTGGTTCGTGGCGATACCATAACAGCCATCAACGGCACTGATATCAATACTGCGGATTCTGAAGGCGTTAATAATCTTAATGCAGGCTTACTTCCACAATCAGGAGAGACCCATAGCTTTACCATCAAGAGAGAAGGTATCGAAGAGCCGATTACTGTGTCTATAACGGCCAGAGATGTTGAGTCTACGCCAGTTCAAAATGCAAAAACCATCGAACTTGAAAATAAAAAAGTAGGTTATGTGCAATTCAATCAGTTTATGCGCACAGGTCAGCAAGCTCTGATTGATGCGTTTAATTCATTCGCCGACCAGAATATCGATGAGTTAGTTCTGGACCTTCGCTATAACGGTGGTGGACTCGTTGTCATGTCTGCCCAGCTTGGATATATGGTTGCAGGTGAAGAGCAAACGAAAGCATCTGAAGGTAATAATGCAAAAGTTTTCAGTTCTTTAATTCACAATGACAAACGCAATAGAGATAACGAATATTACCCATTTGAGTACCGCATAATAGATTGGGATAAGAGCGAGTATACTAACAGCACACTACCTAGTGTTAATTTAAATACTGTCTATATTTTAAGTTCTAATGGCACATGCTCTGCCAGTGAATCATTAATTAATGGCTTGCGTGGTATCAACGTCAAAGTTGTTCTAATTGGTGACCAAACATGTGGTAAGCCATATGGCTTCACACCTGAAGCGAACTGTGGTGAAGTGTATTACACAGTACAATTTAAAGGTGCCAATGCAAAAGGCTTTGGTGATTATGCTGAAGGCTTTAAGCCAGTCCCTGAAACTGAAATTACTCAGTCAACCATAGGTTTAACAGATAGAGTACCGGGTTGTATGGTAGCTGATGATTTTTCAAATCAACTTGGGGATAGTAAAGAAGGCATGTTGGCCGCCGCACTTACGCATATTGAAACAGGTAATTGTCCTGTTAACAAACAAACAGCACAAAGTGCCCCTTCAAATTCAGTGTCCTCCTATGCTCAAGGCATTGGCCTGTCAACGCCATATCACCCATTGAGAAATGGGTTAGTAGATATAAAAGTTAAAGATTAATAGTACAAAATAGTTTAATTACTCTTTTAACAAATGATGACTGGGTGCGCTCGCACCCAGCCTCTCACAACAGTACAAGCCATTATTAAACCAACCTCAGAATCGCTGAATTTTCACGAGGCTAATGTTTCTTTAAGCAGAGGTACCACACAGTGCGCTTCTAAATATGGTACTAAATTCCCCATTAAAAATGGTGTCTCAAACACGCCGAAGATAAACTTATAGCAAAATCAAATGCACCGTGTTTATTATACAAAAAAGCGCTATGAACTGCGCCTTGTACCCAAAACGGAGCAGACATCTTGTCTAGCTGTGGTAATATAAACATCTTTTCAGAGGCACATGGACCTCGCTCATACTTCAACCTTGAGGCTGTTATGAATAGAACATGGATAAAATCATTACTACTTGGGGCTATAACAGGGTTGCTTTCAGCTTGCCATCACACCCCCACAGCACTTGGTAAGCCTGAGAAAAATTATGACTTCGACCACAAAGTGCATTATGAACAAACTAAACTCAGTGATGAGCACTACCTCTTAAAGATCCGCTCAGATGATTATGCGCATTTCACACGACAGAGCGTATTTCTATTAAGACATTCAGAAAAGCTTTGCCAAGGGATGAATGCACAACTGACCTTACAGAAAGGTGTGCAAGACTTTGAAAGATTGCCCACTCATCCTCGTGCTTATCAACCTGACTTGCAGGTTGACGTAAAATGCGTGCCTAAATAAAAACCTTCTCAATCGTTAAAAGCGTGGGCTTTCATAACAGTTGCGACTGTTCGAAACGTATCGACCCACGCTTGCCTTAGCTCAGGCGTCCACTGCTCGCCTAAACCGACTTTTAGTGTATAAAGTAATGCGTTGCCCACGGGCGTAAAATCTTTCGCTTCGACGCCATAATCTACGTGTCGCTCAGCTAATTTATGTAAAACAGGAATGAGTCCATCAAGATCATCCAACCCTCTAACGGCTAACTTTAACGTTGCCATCAGCTTTTGCCCTTGGCTTTTAATATCTGACTTAAATAAAGGTTTTAGGTTTGGATCGTATTGAAACAACGTTTGATAGAAAATTTCGGCCGCTTGCTCAGAGATTGGCTCTACTTGCGCAAAACTTTGTTGTACAAGTTGTTTTTGTCTGGCGGTAATTGGCATTAGCAATGCTCCTAGCCATGCCAACATAATTGGCACTGAATTGAGTCAATTATTAAAACTAGACGCAACAGTGCCAGAATGCCAATTTAGTCCTTATAACCCCAAGGTGCTTTTGGCGGTGTGATTGGTTTCGTTAAATCAAAATCAACTCTGAATTCACGACCTTCACGCACTAAACGATATGTAAACTTTTCATCGTAAATATACATCTGCCATGTGTTGCCTATTGACTGAGGAATGCCTTGGCTCACAAATAACTCTTTTGAATACTGATCAGCAGGGAAAGACTGCACGTTTGCAAAGCCAGCATCGACTGTATGGCCGCCATACATAGTTGACGGGTCATCATCGCCATTTTCTAAACGGTGGTCGTGCTTCAAACTTAATCCACTGCCTGTTTTGGTGATGATCCAAGTACGAGATGCATCTTTACCCACATGAAAAGGCACTTGAAGTTCTTGTTCATTGCAACGACGAACATGCATCACTAGCTTGGCTTCATTAAATTTGCTCGGGCCTTGGTTATCCAGAGTTACTTTACCTTGATACGCTTTACCACAATGCGCTGCAATTTTATCGAAGAATGCATCATGGGTTGGAATTGATACCAGTGGCGCTGGGCGCGCGATGGCTGAGCCACTAACAAGTAGCGCAAGAACGGCTAGGCTTTTTTTCATTATGCTTGTCCTAAAAAAGAAAAACCAGAGAGTAGTCAGCTCTCTGGTTGTATGCAAAAAAACGCGATTAACGTTAAATTATTAGTTTTATTGCCAAGGGCGTTCAGCGGCTAAGTTAGCTTCAAACGCATCGATTTGTGTATTCAACTGCTCTGTTTCACCAATAAAGTCTAAACCACTTAGTAAGCGTGCTTTGATATCTGATCGCACATCAAAATCAATAGCATCAAAATACTGGCTGCGGATCTGTTGATTTTCTAAATCGATTTCTACCTGAATATCTTGATGCTGCTCTGCAATCGCAAACAGGCTATCTAATGTGTCTGCCGATAGCGCAATACACAGCATCTGGTTATTACCACAGTTATTAAAGAAAATATCTGCAAAACTTTGCGCTAAGATCACAGTAAACCCATACTGCTTTAATGCCCAAGGGGCGTGCTCACGAGATGAACCACAACCAAAATTATCACGTGTTAATAATACCGAAGCACCTTGATAACAGTCTGCGTTTAACACAAAGTCAGGATTTGCACTGCCATCATCTAAATAGCGCCAGTCATAAAACAACGCTTTATCAAAGCCATCACGGCTGGTTGAAGTTAAAAACTGCTTTGGAATGATTTGATCGGTATCGACGTTATTTTTGTCTAAAGGTGCCAATAAACCTTGATGATAAACCGCCATTACACCGCTCCTCTAATATCTGTAAAGTGACCAGCTATCGCCGCTGCTGCCGCCATCGCAGGACTCACTAAGTGAGTTCGACCACCGCGGCCCTGGCGACCTTCAAAGTTACGGTTAGAGGTCGAGGCACAGCGCTTTTCAGCGCCCAACTTGTCATCGTTCATTGCAAGACACATAGAGCAGCCTGGCTCACGCCATTCAAACCCTGCCGCTTTGAAAATATCTGCTAAGCCTTCTTGTTCTGCCTGCTGTTTTACTAGACCAGAACCCGGTACTATCAAGGCTTCAACACCGGTTGCAACCTGTTTGCCATTGACAATTTCAGCAGCCGCACGCAAGTCTTCAATGCGGCTGTTAGTACAAGAGCCGATAAATACGGTATCGACTTTTGCATCAGATAACTTCTGACCCGCTTCAAGACCCATGTACTTCAAAGCTGCACGCATGGCATCAGCTTTGATTAAATCGGCTTCTTTGTCTGGGTTTGGCACTAGTTCATCAATACCAATAACTTGCTCTGGGCTTGTGCCCCAAGTCACTTGTGGTTGAATATCTTGCGCATCGAGTTCAACCACTAAATCAAACTGCGCATTCTCATCTGATTTCAGTGTCTGCCAATATTCAACGGCAGCTTTGAAATCATCTCCTTTTGGTGCGAACGGACGCCCTTCAAGATACGCAAACGTCGTCTCGTCTGGCGCGATTAAGCCCGCTTTGGCACCCATTTCGATGCTCATATTACACAGCGTCATACGCGCTTCCATTGACAACGCTTCGATACCTTCGCCACAAAACTCTGCCACATAGCCCGTACCACCAGCAGTACCTAGCTTGCCAATCACAGCTAGAATTAAATCTTTTGAGGTCACGGTTGGACGCAGCACACCATTAATTTGGATCTTCAATGATTTGGCTTTTTTCTGCTGTAGTGTCTGTGTTGCTAATACGTGCTCTACTTCTGAAGTACCAATACCATGTGCTAACGCACCGAATGCACCGTGTGTTGAAGTATGACTATCACCACATACTATTGTGGTACCCGGTAAAGTGATCCCCTGCTCAGGACCCATGACATGCACAATACCTTGGTTAATTGAGTTTAAGTCATACAACTCAATACCAAAGTCTTTGCAGTTTTGCGCAAGCGCCATTAATTGGTTTTTCGACACTTCACTTGCTGCATCTAGCGAACGACTCTTAGTTGAAACGTTATGATCCATTGTCGCAAAGGTTTTTTCAGGGCAACGTACTTTGCGGTCATTCTCGCGTAGTCCTGCAAATGCCTGTGGTGATGTCACTTCATGTACTAAGTGACGATCGATATAAAGTAAGTCGGTTTGTTCATTGATTTGTGCAACCACATGAGATTGCCAAATTTTATCGTATAAGGTCTGAGCCACTTGCTACATCCTCTTATCTTGGCTGCATGACGGTGCAGCCATCAGCCAAAATTAAATACGTGAAACGATTGCCTGTGCAACGTCTTGTGTGGTGTAACCACCTTGTGGGTAAATATCTGGCGTGCCAACACCTGCAGCAACGGCTTCTGCCACGGCCTTCTCAATGGTGCGTGCTGCTTCATCTTGTCCAAGAGAATAACGCAGCATGAGTGCTGCACTCAGAATTTGTGCAATCGGATTTGCAATACCTTTACCCGCAATATCTGGCGCCGAGCCACCAGCTGGCTCATATAAACCAAAGCCTGACTGGTTTAAGCTGGCCGAGGGTAATAAACCCATAGAGCCTGTGATCATCGCGCATTCATCTGACAAGATATCGCCAAACAAGTTGTCGCAAAGTAACACGTCAAACTGGCTTGGCTGCTTCACCAATTGCATCGCTGCGTTATCTACATAAATATAATCAAGCGTTACTTCTGGGTAGTCTTTGCTCACTTCGGTGACAACTTCACGCCATAGTACGCTTGATGCCAATACATTGGCTTTATCTACTGAGGTAACATGGTTACTACGAAGACGCGCTGCTTCGAATGCAAAACGCGCGATGCGCTCGATTTCAGCGCGAGAATAACGTTGCGTGTCGAATGCAGCTTCACTCGCACCCTCGCCTTCACGGCCTTTTTCACCAAAATAAATACCGCCTGTTAACTCGCGCACACATAAAATATCAAAGCCTTGCGCACTGATATCTGCTCGTAGAGGAGATGCGGCACTCAATGCTGGTAATAACTGTGCTGGACGCAAGTTACAGAACAAACCAAAGTGCTTACGAAGTGGCAGTAAAGACGCACGTTCTGGCTGCTCATTTGGCGGTAAATGCTCCCACTTAGGACCGCCTACTGAGCCAAATAGAATGGCATCTGCTTTTTCACATGCCGCTAAAGTAGAGTCAGGAAGCGCCGCACCAAATTCATCAATGGCAGCACCACCAATGGCATGATGCTCACGCTTTAGCGTAAAATTAAACTTTGCGCTAACCGCATCTAGTACTTGCTCGGCGGCAGACATGACTTCAGGGCCGATGCCATCTCCAGCTAAAACGGCGACTTGGTAACTTTGTTGGCTCATCCTGCTTTCCTTTGTTGTTTTAAGTCAGACACTTTTTGTGCTCTGTCAATTAAGTTATATACGCGGATCATGGCGCGTACTGAAGCTTCTACGATGTCGGCAGCAAGGCCGACGCCGTGATATTGGCGACCATCGTATTTAGCAATAATATTTACCTGACCAAGTGAGCTTGCACCTTGGCCTGTGGCATCTAAGTTGTATTCAATCACGTCAACCGCCATGCCCGTAATACGTTCAATGGCTTTGAATGAAGCTTCGACTGGGCCATTACCTGTGGCAGCTTCTTGCTTTGATTGTCCGCCTACTGTCATGCCAATGGTCGAACTGGCAACTGATTGAGAGTTTGACGCTGAGTTTACAAACTCAAGTTGGTAAGTTTCGTCTTTATCACTGATCTGATTAAAGTAGATCATGGCTTCTAGGTCATAGTCATAGACTGTGCCTTTTTGGTCCGCTAGCGCTAAGAAGCTGTCATATAAGCTATCCATGTCATAGTCAGACTTTTGATAGCCTAATTCTTCTAAGCGATGCTCAATGACATGGCGACCTGAACGCGAGGTCATATTTAATTGGTTGTTCGGTACACCCACGGTTTCTGGGGCCATGATCTCGTAGGTGTTTTGTGCTTTTAACACGCCATCTTGGTGAATACCCGAGCTGTGAGCAAAAGCATTTTCGCCGACAATTGCCTTATTCGGCTGCACAGGCATATTACAAATGGTTTCAACTTGGCGTGAAGCGCGGTAAATTTCTTCACTGCGAATATCGGTGTAAACACCTAAATGGTCGTGACGCATCTTCATGATCATCGCCACTTCTTCTAATGAACAGTTACCCGCTCGCTCACCAATACCATTAATCGTACATTCGATTTGTCGCGCACCGGCTTGCACTGCAGCAATCGAGTTTGCCACCGCTAAACCTAAGTCGTTATGGCAATGCACACTTAAACGCGCTTGGTCGATATTTGGCACGTTATTCATTAAATGGTGGATCATCGCCGCATACTCGTCAGGCGTCACATAGCCCACGGTATCAGGTAAGTTGATGGTTGAAGCGCCTGCTTTAATTGCTTGCTCGACAATACGACATAAATCCCAATGCGGTGTACGACCAGCATCTTCACACGAAAACTCCACGTCATCGGTGTAATTACGAGCTAGCTTGATTGATTTCACCGCCATCGCAGTCGCATCATCTAGGCTCATGCGTAGCTTGTGTTCAAGGTGTAAAGGGCTGGTTGCAATGAAAGTATGAATACGGCTTTGCTCTGCTGGACGTAATGCTTCACCGCATGCTTCGATGTCTTTTGCCACAGCGCGTGCCAAACCACAAATCGCAGGGCCTTTAATTTCAGTGGCGATGCGCTGTACTGCCCGAAAATCTGCGGGACTTGAAACCGGGAAACCAACTTCCATGACATCCACATTAAGTCGGCTAATGGCATGTGCAAGCTGTACTTTATCATCTTCAGTTAAGCTCGCCTTTAGCGCCTGCTCACCGTCTCTTAATGTTGTATCAAAAATCCAAACTTTATCATTCATACCTTGCTCCTCACCCCTTTGTATCGCCCTTTGAACACCATCGCTATAAGCAAATAGTTTTAATCAGTCATTAGATAACAGTGCAAAAACAAAAAACCCCGCAATGTGCGGGGTTTTCGTTATGCTGCATTTCACACGCACACCGCCCCGCACCGATACTTGATCAGTAAGAGGTTTAATAGCAGTGACAATTGTGTGAACTTTTTCATTTCTTATTCTGCATGTTTTGTATTTATGCTGTAACTGATGCGATTTTTAACATGCCACAACACCCAAGATCAAGCATAAACAATTCAACAAACCAACAAAAACAGAATCAAGAGAGAAACAAATAAACATCTATATATACATAAAAGAATAAAAAAACCCTTAAACATAAAAGTTAAGGGTCTTTTTAAATTTGAACAGTAAACAATCGAGTAGATTAATTTTTATATGATTTTTTTATGAAGGCTTTGAATTTACTTGATGTGTGCCGTAATGGTTCGCGCCTTTGGCGATATAACGCAACTGCCAAATCAGACGTTCGGTTAATTCTTCTCGTTGTTGTGCGTCTTGATCAAGTGCATCTGCTCCGGCATTAAACACCAAGGTCACCATGGCTTCAGCTTGCATGTAAGCATGATTCGCATCGCATGGGGTTTCAGCTTCTAAGTAATGCGCAAGCTCTAAAATAAAATGTTGGATTTCACGAACGACTGCTGCACGAAATGCTTTGGATGTGCCCGAACGCTCTCGTAACAACAATCTAAACTGGTTACTCGAGGTGTCGATGAACTCCATAAAAGTTAACACAGAAGTATTGATCACACTGCCGCCACTCGCTATACGACGGCGTGCTTGGCGCATCAATTGGCGTAATGTTAAGCCCGCTTCATCAACCATGGTTAAACCGAGTTCATTCATGTCTTTAAAGTGTCGGTAAAACGAAGTCGGTGCAATGCCCGCTTCTCTAGCAACTTCTCTTAAACTCAAATTAGAAAAACTATGTTCCGCACTGAGCTGGTTAAATGCAGCTACAATCAAGGCTTGTCGGGTTTTTTGTTTTTGTTGTGCACGAACACCTGACATATTTTCTCCCTAGAGTTTATCGATAACTTGTGCAGTCTAATACTTGACGAGATGAGAATGAAATACTATTTTAGCGTACAAGTGTACGCTGAGATTTTTTAAGATGAAAAAACCCCCTCTCATTTGGACAAATGTCTTGTTTTTTGCTCTGTCATTTTTGGCAGCCGTTACCCTAGTGCCTTGGTATGGATTCACCCATGGCTTTGAAACCAGTACTTGGGTAGCTTTTGTTGCCTGTATGTTTTATGCAGGCCTGTCTATCACCGCCGGTTACCACCGCTTATGGGCGCACAAAACATATGAAGCGCACCCTGCAGTGCAATGGGTATTTGCACTAGGCGGCGCATTCGCACTGCAAAATAGCGCATTACATTGGAGTAGTGACCACCGTGTTCACCATGGTCAAGTCGATGATCCTATCAAAGACCCATATGCCGCAACCAATGGCTTTTGGTATAGCCACATTGGTTGGATGTTGCGTGACTACCAAGGTAAAAACTATGGCGATTACAGCAATGCCAGAGACTTACAACGTAACCCTATCGTGATGTTCCAACACCGTCATTACATGAAACTAGTGTTACTAACCAATGTGGGTATTCCATTATTACTAGGTGCACTGTTTGGTGACATTATTGGTATGTTGTTATTAGCGGGTGTACTAAGACTGGTCTTAAGTCAGCATTTTACTTTCTTCATCAATTCACTGGCACATATTTGGGGCTCTCGCCCATATACCGAAAAAAATACCGCCCGTGACAATGGCTTTTTAGCGTTATTCACCTATGGTGAGGGTTATCATAATTTCCACCATATTTTTGCCAGTGACTATCGCAATGGCATTCGTTGGTACCACTACGACCCAACAAAGTGGATGATCCGTGCATTTGCGGCGGTCGGCCTAGCTAGTAAACTTAAACGCACTCCGGTCGAGCGTATCGAAAAAGCCAAAGCAGAAACCTTGTTACTTAAGACTAAAGTTAAGCTGGCAAAATTGCCTTTAGCCCAAGATCAGCTTACATTGTTACAACAAGAATATGATTTGCTTCTAAAAAAACTACAAACCTTTTGTGCGGTACAAAAGCAGTTATTAGAAGCAAAAGCTGATTCCATGCGTGAACAATATGATATGTCGGCCATCGCTAAGCAATATAAAGAGCTAGAAGCGGCTTGGCAGACGCAAAAGCAAGCATGGTTAGCACTAAATGCAAGGCTATTATCGAACGCCTAACGGTGATAGCTAACTCGCAAGTTGAGGAGGGGCTGTGGCCAAACAAAAAGCAGAATCGAATACAGACAAACCGGCGTCATTTATGTATGACGCTATTATCATAGGTTCAGGCCCTGGCGGTGAAGGTGCCGCCATGAACCTATCTAAAAGCCACAAACGTGTTGCCGTTATCGAGCGCCATAAAGCGGTTGGTGGGGGTTGCGTTCACTGGGGTACTATCCCTTCAAAAGCACTCAGACACTCTGTTAGCCGCTTAATTGAATATAAGCAAAACCCATTGTTCAGCCTTACTGAAAAGCCGCAGCGCTTAACCTTTGGCGATATTCTTAGCCATGCCAGTAATGTGATCTCTAAGCAGTCAAACCTGCGTAGTAGCTTCTATGACAGGAACCGCATTGAATTATTTCAGGGTGACGCCAGTTTTATTGACCGTTATTCAATTAAGGTCACACATGCAGATGGCTCTTATGAAGTGATCACCGCACCGATTATTGTTATTGCCACAGGCTCACGCCCATATCGCCCACCAGGTGTCGATTTCTCTCATCCTAGGATTTATGACAGTGACACCATTTTAAGCCTAGAGCATGACCCTCAGCGCGTTTTAATCTATGGTGCCGGTGTTATTGGCTGTGAGTATGCTTCTATCTTTAAAGGTCTTGGCGCCAAAGTTGACCTGATCAATACACGCGATCGATTACTGGCATTTATGGATGCGGAAATTTCTGATGCGCTTAGTTACCACTTCTGGAATAGTGGCATTGTTATTCGCCACAATGAAGAATTCGCTAAAGTTGAACCACATGAGCATGGTGTCGTACTGCATCTGCAATCAGGAAAACGCGTACGTGCCGATTGCATTTTATTTGCCAATGGTAGAACCGGTAATACAGATAAACTCAACCTTGCCGCTGTAGGCCTAAAAGCCGATGGCCGTGGACAATTAAAAGTTAACGATAGCTACCAAACCGAAATCGATAACATTTATGCCGTTGGTGACGTGATTGGTTATCCAAGTTTAGCAAGTGCCGCATTTGACCAGGGCCGTATCGCCGCAAAAGCTATTGTTTCAGGCGATTGCAGTGAAAAGCTGATCAATGACATTCCAGCTGGTATTTATACCATTCCTGAAATGAGTTCAGTGGGCAAAACAGAGCAAGAGCTAACAGCTGCTAAAATTCCTTACGAGGTCGGTAGAGCGCAGTTTAAGCACCTTGCACGTGCGCAGATCACAGGCACACAAGTGGGCAGCTTAAAGCTATTATTCCACTCAGAAACAAAAGAGATTTTAGGCGTTCACTGCTTCGGTGAGCGTGCCTCAGAAATCGTTCATATCGGCCAGGCAATCATGGAACAAAAAGGCCCGGGTAATAACATCGAGTACTTTGTTAATACCACCTTTAACTACCCGACCATGGCAGAAGCCTATCGCGTAGCAGCATTAAACGGTTTAAACCGACTGAGTGATTAAAGCAAAAGGGAGAGCAACTGCTCTCCCTTTTTCATAACAAATAAATAACCAAAGCTCAGGTTAACTAAAACTGATAACTAATTGTCGCTCGCCAAACTTTGTCTTTCACATCATATGGCAATCCACTTTTATAGCGATAACTTAACCAGCTATCAGAATAAAGCCACTCAACCCCTGCGCGCCAACGCTCTGAAAACGCACGACTTGCATGTAATGTCAGCGCTTGATTGTCACTTGCATTCGGATCAAACGCCCAGTGATCCTTATCAATCACCTTTGATTGCTCATATCGCGCTGAGAAACGGTAATCTTGCCATTTATGGCTTAGTAACAAGAACCAACTATGAAAATCATTATTTACGCCCAAGCTAGGTCCCATTGCGGTAGAGCCTGACATTGCTTGTGCAAGAAAATGAGTCTGCTTAGTGAATTTACTTTTCCAAGCGATACTTAGGAACTTAGTATCCCAGGCATACTGTCCTATAGTTGTATTAATTGCAGCTGGGTCACCGTTATTGTCATACCAATAAATCCGCATACTATGCTTTTTTAAATACTCAAGGTGAACACCTGCATAGAACCCAAAACGACCATCTACTTCATGAAACGGGTCAGAGTACTGCCATTGTTTTGAGAGTTGAGGCTTCTGTAATGAGTATAAAGGTGCAAAGCCAATACGTTCATTTAAACTTGTTTGTCTATCGTGAGAAACTAAACCACGCCAAGCAATCAAAGTCCCAGCTGGATCATTACCTTTGAAAATCGCGGTATGAAAACTTACATCATACTTACTTCTAAATCGTCTTGCAGGGCGCTTTATCGTTAACTCTGTGCCAATAGCCCTGACCTCTTCACCCAGCCAAGCATTTAAAGCTGAGTAGTTATATGTGTAAGGTGAAGACCAAGCAAAACCTGTATTTTCAAGTGACATTTTTGGATAAAATGCGCCAACCTTAGCTGAGACTTGATACCCCTTAGCAATGGGCTGATATTGAAGGTAGGCTTCAGTAAAGCCAATAGTTGCTTTTGGTTCAGGAACATATTGCGCTACACCGAAAAAAGACAAACTATTTGTGAAATCTATTCGACCGGTAAATGCAGCACGAGATATCGAAAGATTATTATCATTTATACCAAATCGGGTCGTCCCCCAACCTTTGTCTAACCAACTCACAGAATCAGAGCCAGAGTCATAACTCGCATCAATCACGCCCTCAAATTTAGTTTGTATTGTTTGAGCGAAAGTTATTGGCGACAATAAAAGAAGTGCATACAATCCAAGTGCTTTATTCATATCCATCCATCTCATCTGCTTCAAAATAAAAAGATTCCATTAGCACTTGTTTTACATTGTAAGTTAACTTTTGAGAGCTAGTCTTTAATTCTATTGTGAGTTGTTCACTTTGTTCTAACTTCTCAAATCGCTCATGCCAAACATTAAGTGTCACAAAACCCAGCTGATCAGAATCAACATCAATATTCGCAAGGCCTTGACTATTTGTTACTGCGTAATGACTTGAATTTACGACAATTATGTAACCAAGCATCCAGTCATGAATGTTGCAACCTAATTCAACTACCCCTTCGTTCTCGAATGCAACTTCTGATTTTGGCGTATCACGATACAGCTTTAACTCAAATGGCCTTGGCTTAGAAAATGAATAGACATGATGCAAAATTGAGTCAAAATTTGGGAATTCAACCTTGGCACCTTGAGGAATAATTAAAATATGAGGTGTAAAAGTCCTGTCTTTTTGGCCCATACTGAACATGTCTGGAGATAAACCTGTTTCTGGCTTATATTTCTCTCCCTCTAACCATACAGCTGCATCACTTAATAAATTACCATCTTGATCTTTTATAATTATTTCAATCGCTTGAGAATTTAAAGCGAAAAAAAACACCAGAAAAGCAAATAAATTTAATTTACCAAACCTCATTTAAATCATCCGTTTCACAAACTACTTATTCTCACCTTAATAAGTAATCATTTAATCGATAATTATTAAGCATACACATAGATGACCGAAATACTTAAATTTATTATTCAAATTTAGTGCAAAAGGTAACCGACAGCGATCGTAGTAAAATAGTGCAAAGTTAATGACAATGAGCGAAGCGAATACGTTTGCTTTGCGCAAGGTGAAGTGAACCATTTTATATATTGCAGAGGGACTTAAAGCAAAAAAGCCCGACTCTTTCGAATCGGGCTTTCTATAAATAGGTGCTTGGCGATGTTCTACTTTCACATGGGAGACCAAGCTGGCCGCACCCACACTATCATCGACGCTATCGTGCAAAATTAGCGACTGCGAACGCAGTGAGAGCGCTTCTTTTGCGCAAGGTGAATATCGTGGGAAAGGTTAATGACACAGCGTGAAGCGCTGACATTCTTTTCGCGCAAGGTGAGATAAACCAGTTTAGCTGGAGTTGAGAAAGTGTATTTACTAACAAGCGTGAAATCGTGCTTCAGAATGAAAAGACTAACCTCAGTGAAGGCTACTCACTTCACCTTGCGCTTATCGTGCAAAATTAGCGGCTGCGAACGCAGTGAGAGCGCTTCTTTTGCGCAAGGTGAGATAAACCAGTTTAGCTGATGTTGAAGGACTTATGTACCGATGCGAAAATTCTGCACTACAAACGCAAAAAACCCGCTGCATTGCTGCAACGGGTTTCTTTAATTAGGCCCTGGCGATGTTCTACTTTCACATGGGAAGCCCACACTATCATCGACGCTGTTTCGTTTCACTTCTGAGTTCGGCATGGGGTCAGGTGGTTCCAAAACGCTA
>Ga0213830_1000120_pt1 | contig 128555 bp, 107 predicted proteins | sample SWATP11_FD_161661 | JGI IMG/M metagenome (GOLD analysis project Ga0213830, IMG submission 161661) | Coastal seawater microbial communities from Marineland, Florida, United States - SWA TP1 #1 | ecosystem: Environmental > Aquatic > Marine > Coastal | place: USA: Florida | collected 2016-08-06 | reverse complement strand
CTCTGGCAGCCCCAAAAGAGCGCTCCGGTGTGGGGAAACGGCTACGGGCTACGCCCTGCGCCGTTCCCCCACACCGGATTCTCATCTTGATTGTCGCGCTCTCTCACCCTGACTGTCGCGCGACAGTCGGCCACGACATTTCTGTGGGCGAAATCATGAAGAGCATGACGGAAGTGTCATCAGCAACGGCCTATCGCCGGATCATCAGCTTGCGTGACAAGGGGTTGATCAAGCTGCGGGTGGATCAAACCGACAAGCGCGTGAAATTTGTCGATCCCACCTCTTTGGCGCTCGACTATGGCGACCGCATTCACCGGGCGCTTGAAGGGCTTGTGGCGGACGGAAAGCGCCGGTGATCCACTCTCCCGACAGAGTGTTGCGACAGAGCCTGACAGTTCTCGCGATAGCTCTGGCATGGTTTGCGCTTTTCAACCTTAACGACGCGCTGTTTTCCGAACTTCAGCACAGCATCAGGGCGCATTGGATATTTCTTCCGGCAGTGATGCGCCCTTTGGCGATCCTGTTGTTTGGCAGTGTGGGGGCCTGGGGGCTTGTTCTGGGAGCCTATCTCACAGTGCATGGCACCACCGAAGGCAACGCACTGCATGAGGTCACTCTCGCGTTGCTTTCGGGCTTGTTGCCATGGTTGGCGGTCGCCTGCGCCAGAGTGCCGTTGCAGATCCCCAAAAGCCTGTCGGGGCTGAGGCCCTTGGACATTCTTGTGCTTTGCACCCTGTGCGCAGGGGTCAATGCCGTCGGCCTTAATGGCTACCTCTGGATTTCGGGCCATCTTGATAACAACCCGATCCAGATCCTCACGATCTTTGTCGGGGACCTGCTTGGGGCGGCAATCCTGCTCTTTCTCATCTCCTCGGCCTTGGCCTTCTGGTTGCCGCGCAGACTGCGGATATAGTTGAAAGCCGGGCATCAGCTGCTCAAACCGCAAATGCCCTGCGGCGCTCGCGAGCGGCGCTTTCAGGCACGGCCGGTGACCGCCTCGGCGCCGCCAAGGCCTGCGCCGCTAGGCTGCCGGTTCAAGCGTTGTTTGCGCCTCGCCCCACGCGTGGAAGGGATCGTTCAATCGCTCCCACTTGTCGGGCGTGAAATCTTCACCCGGCACGAGGCACTGATCGAGCGCCGCGGTGATGGCGGCCTTATCCATGTTGATGCCGATAAACACCAATTCCTGCCGCCGGTCGCCCCATACCGGGTGCCAGTGCTTGACGACGAATTCTTCAAAAGTGCCATCATCGGGCCAGCGATTCTTGGGAACCGCTGCCCACCAGCGGCCCATCCGGCTGACGCTTTTCTGATGGCCTGCAATGGCGAGTTCGCCCAGAAAATCGCTGCGGGTCGCCAGCCAGAAATGGCCCTTGGCGCGGATCACCTTATCCAGCACATCACTCGTCAGGAAGCGGTAGAACATCGCCGGATGGAACGGACGGCGCGCGCGATAGACAAAGCTTTCAACGCCATACTCCTCGCTTTCGGGGCGGTGACTGGCGAAATCATACAGCTCTTTCAGCCAAAGCGGGTGTTGTTCGGCCTGTTCCTCGTCATAAAGGCCGGTATCCAGCACTTCGTCCAAAGCGACCTTGCTGTAATCGGCCTCGATGATCTTGGCATCGCCATTGAGGGACGCGACCACCTTTTTGACCATCGCGAGCTGCTGAGGGCTGACCGCGCCAGCCTTGTTCACAATCACCACATCGGCAAATTCGATCTGTTCGACCAGCAGGCTGACAAGGCTGCGATCATCGCCCTCGCCTGCGGTTTCGCCGCGGGCTGACAACAGATCGCTGCTTGAATAATCAGCCAGCAGGTTCATCGCATCGACCACCGTCACCATCGTATCCAGCCGGGCCACATCGCCAAGGCATTGGCCGTCTTCATCGCGGAAGGAGAAGGTGGCCGCGACCGGCAGGGGTTCGGAAATGCCGGTGCTTTCAATCACGAGGTAATCAAACCGGCCTTCTGCCGCGAGCCCGCGAACCTCCTTCAACAGATCATCACGCAAGGTGCAGCAGATGCAGCCATTGGTCATTTCGACCAGCGATTCCTCGGCGCGCGACAAGGCCGCTTCGCCGCCGCGCACCAGATCGGCGTCGATGTTCACCTCGCTCATATCATTGACGATCACCGCGACCCGCTTGCCTTCGCGGTTGGCGAGGATGTGGTTCAAGAGGGTGGTTTTGCCCGCCCCCAGAAAGCCCGAAAGCACAGTTACGGGCAGGCGGTTGTCGGCAAGGTTCGGCATGGAAAAGAAGGTCCCGATGGTTGGATTGCAAGGGAGAGGAAGGATGACTCGATAGTCAGAATTTCAGCTTGTATGTTACAACATATCATCCCATATGCGGGCTCGTAAAGGGGCAAATCAACCGGGGCACCGCGATGAACATGAACGCACCACCCAGACCTGCCATTCTTGGTGAGCCTGCGGCACACCGCGCAGGCATGGTGCTTTCGGCGCTGTGTCTGGTGCATTGCCTGATGCTGCCGCTCGTGCTCGCCGCTGCACCGGTGGTGGTGCTGGCCACTATCCCGGCTGGCTGGCTTGAGGCCGAATGGCTCCACGCTGCGCTGATTGCGCCGGTGGTGCTGGTGAGCGGACCGGTGCTTTGGCGCAGCGGCGGAGTGCGGGCCGGTGTGCTGGTGGCGGCGGTGGCGGCGCTGATTGGCGCGCTGTTTGTGGCCAGCGACAGGCTTGAAACAGGGCTGACAGTTGCCGGCGCGCTCACCTTGCTCGCGGCACATGGCTTTACCTTGCGCCAGCGCAAGGTGCATGGACTTCTATGAGGCAATGTTATAAAGTTGTGGCATGTTCCGGCTTCGCCTTGCTCCCGCTTTGCTCCTTGTATGGGGAGCCGCCCCGCTTGCGGCCTGCGATCTTGATGGACTGCCCGGTTTTCACCGCGCCAACCCTTTTGCCCGCGCCCCGATCTTCCGCGGCGCGCCGCCAGTGCAGCCTGCAACGCCTGCTCCGGGTGGCGAACCTGTGGCCAAGCCGAAAGAGCTTTCGCCGCCCGACTATGCCCCTGCGCCGCGTCCGTGGGAGCGCACCGATAATCCCGGCCCGATCAGTCCCGAGGACAAGGCCATCTTCACCTGAATTTGATATGTGATCATGCGGCTTGAGGTTTCCCGATTGGGCAAGGCCTATGCGGGCCGCCCTGTGCTTGATGACGTATCCTTCACGCTTGATGCAGGAGAGCGTCTGCTGTTGCTCGGTCCGTCGGGTTCGGGGAAATCGACGCTGCTCAACATCATTTGTGCGCTGGCGCGGCCGGATCGCGGCGAGGTCAGGCTGGGCGGTGAACTGCTGGCCGCGCCAAGCGGGGCGGGTCGGGGCGATGCTCTGCGCCGCGCGCACATCGCAATTATCTTTCAAGGGCTGCGGCTTGTCTCGGCGCTCAGCGTCTGGGGCAATCTGGCGCTGGCGCAGCGCTTGCAGACAGGGCGCAGCGATCCGGGTGCGATTGCTGTGCTGCTCGAACGGCTTGGTCTGGGCCACCGCGCTGATGCTCGGCCCCATGAACTCTCACAAGGCGAAGCCCAGCGCGCCGCGATTGCCCGCGCACTGGTGGTGCGCCCGCAATTGCTGATCGCAGACGAGCCCACTTCCGCACTCGACCACGCCAACGCCAAGGTGGTGGCCGAATTGCTCGATGAATTGGCGCGCGAGGCAGGGGCAAGCCTGCTCATTGCAACTCATGATGATCGGCTCGCCGAACACTTCCCGCGCCGCCTGCTGCTTGAACAAGGGCGGATTGTGGCATGATCCGCCTTGCTCTCGCCTATCTTGCGGATCGCCCGCTGACGAGCGCGCTCAATGTGCTCTTGCTGGCGATTTCGGTCGCCATGCTGGTGCTGCTGCTCCAATTCAGCAGCCAGGCAGAGGAGCGGTTTGAGCGCGATATTGCCGGCATTGATCTGGTGGTGGGAGCCAAGGGATCACCCTTGCAACTGATCTTGTCGAGCGTTTTTCATGTCGATTCTCCCACCGGCAACATCCCGGTTGAAAGCATCGACCTGCTGCGCCGTGATCCCGCAGTGGCGCGGGTGGTGCCGCTGGCTCTGGGGGACAATTTCGACGGCTTCAGAATTGTTGGCACGGATACAGGCTTTGCCGGGCTGTATGATCTCAAGCTTGCCGAAGGGCGCAGTTTTGCAGCCCCGATGGAGGCGGTGCTGGGCGCAGATGTGGCGCGTCAGACCGGCGCAAAGCTGGGGCAGAAATTTATCGGCAGCCATGGGCTTGGCGATGATCCGCAAGGCGATCAGGGCCACGATCACGCGCCGTTCACCACAGTCGGCATTCTGGCGCCCAGCGGCACTGTGGCGGATCGGCTGATCCTGACATCGGTGGAAAGCGTGTGGGCCGTGCACGGGATCGGGCATGACCATGACCATGACCATGACCATGACCATGAAACAGGCCACGATCACGCCCACGGGCATGACCACGATCACCACAAGCACCATGCCCATGATGATCACGATCACGATCACGATCATGCAGCCCCTTCGCTTGCCTCGCCTGCTGCGCCTGCTCCCTTGCAGGCCAGCGGCAGCGGGCTGGAGCCTGAATTCACGGCCTTGCTGGTCACTTATCGCAACGCGTCTGCCGCGATCCGCCTGCCCGCCATGATCAATCGCCAGACTGCGCTGCAATCGGCGGTTCCCGCTACTGAAACGGCGCGTCTGATCGAACTGATTGGGGCCAGCCTTGCCGGGGTCAAGGTGTTTGCATGGCTGTTGGCGGCGACCGGGGGCCTTGCGATTTTTGTCGCTCTGCTTGCGGCCTTGCGCGCGCGCGAAGGCGATCTGGCGCTGCTGCGAGTGATGGGGGCCAGCCGTGCTCAGGTGTTTGGCACGATGCTGCTCGAAGGGGTGATAACAGCGGCAGCAGGCGCCGTGCTGGGCTGGCTGGCGGCGCATGGCCTGATGGCGCTGGCGGCTGCGCGGTTTGCGACGCTGGCTGACCTTGGTTTTTCCCCGTTCCAGTTTCATTCAGGCGAAATCGCGCTTGTCGCCGGGGTGCTGGGGATTGGCGCGCTTGCCGCGTTGATCCCGGCGATCCGCATCTATCAGCTTGATCCGGCGCGCGTTATGGCGCGCAGCCTGTAAAGAAGGAGCCCCGAGCGATGATCCGCCCCCTTGCTGTCGTCCTTGCCACGGGTCTGGCCGCGCTTGCCCCTGCGGCAACGGCCCAGAACGCCAAACAGATCGGCACCAGCCGCCCTCCGGTGGTGGAAGATGTCTGGAAACCGGCGGCCACTCCGCCGGGAGGCACTTCATGGAAACTGCTCGAATCGACCGGCGAGACCACCCGCACCGATGCGCAAGGCTTCATCGTCTCCAAACCGATCTTCCCCGCTCAGGTCAAAGCCTTGGCAGGCAAACGCATCAAGGTCGCTGGCTGGATGATGCCCTTGAGCCCCGGAGCCAAGCAAAAGCGGTTCGTTCTGCTCGGCTATCCACCGGGTTGCCCGTTCCATTTCCACGCCGCGCCCAACCAGTTCATCGAGGTGTTTGCCGAAACCCCTTTCCCGACCAATGAAACCAAGGTTTTCGTGGTAAGCGGGGTGCTTGAACTCACCGGCTATGATGAAAGCGGCATCTTCTACCGCTTGCGCGCCGCCCGCCAGGGCTGACCGCACTTCGCCTCTCCCTTCCCGCGCCCCAAGGAAGCTCTCGCCATGACCGCTCTTTCTGCCAACCGCCGCCAATTGCTGGGCGCGACCTCCAGCGCCTTTGCCGCTTTGCTGGCCAGCGGAGCCATCATCCGCGCCAGCAGCGCTGCGGCCAGCGGGCAAGCGGGGCCATCCTATGGCCCGCTGATCGCAGACCCGGCAGGGCTGATCGATTTGCCGCAAGGCTTCAGCTACCGCGTGATCTCCAGCCTTGGCGATGGCATGGATGATGGCGGAACAGTGCCCGATCACGCCGACGGGATGGGCTGTTTTGCGCTTCCCGATGGAGAGATCGCGCTGGTGCGCAACCACGAATTGACCCAGCGCCACGACACGGGCGGCCCGATCGCCCATGGCTTTGGCCGCTGCAATGGCGCGATTGTGGCGGGCGGAACCACCAATATCGTGCTTGATGCTGAAACGCTGGCCGTCAAACGCCAGTTCCGCAGCCTTGGCGGGACTATTCGCAATTGTTCGGGCGGGATCACCCCTTGGGGAACATGGCTCACCTGCGAGGAAGCCCCGACCGGGCCGGGCCAGAAATATGGCGAGGGTCTGGAAGTCAATCATGGCTGGGTGTTCGAAGTGCCCGCCAATGCCACCGGCCTTGTTAAAGCCGTTCCCTTGCGCGCCATGGGCCGGTTTAATCACGAAGCGGCTTGCATCGATCCCGAAACGGGCATGGTTTATATGACCGAAGACCGCGACGATGGCGTGATCTATCGCTTTATCCCCGCAGTCCCCGGCGATCTGGTGCAAGGCGGGCGCCTTCAGGCGATGGTGGTCGAAGGACTTGCCGACACCCGCAACTGGTTCGGCAATCGGCAGGGCGCTGCGATGGACAAGCGGCGCTATTACTCGGTGCGCTGGATTGACCTGGATGATGTCGAAGCGCCCAAGGACGATCTGCGCCTGCGTGCAGCGGCACAGGGCGCAGCGCTGCTCGCGCGCGGTGAGGGCATTCACATGGGGACAGATGATCTCTTTATCTGTGCCACCAGCGGCGGCGCGGCAGGCTTGGGTCAAATCTTCCGCCTTGTGCCGGGGCGCGGGAAGGAGGCCTGCCGCATCGAATTGTTCTTCGAAAGCGAAAGCAAGGACCAGTTCGATTTCGGCGACAATCTGACTGTTGCACCCAATGGCCATCTGGTGGTGTGCGAGGATCAATACACCGAGGTGGTCGATAATCACCTGCGCGGCATTACCCCGCAAGGCACGGCCTACCCGCTCGCTCGGCTGCGCTGGCAGACTGAATTTGCTGGCGGCTGCTTTTCGCCTGATGGCAAGACCTTGTTCGTCAATGTCTATTCACCCACCCGCACGCTTGCGATCACCGGCCCGTGGGAGCGGTTTGGCTAGGCCTGCGATGTGCGCGGCAGCGATAAGCCCAGCATAATCAGCCGCAACCACCAGCACCATGAGGCTGGATCCTGCAAGCGGTTGGAGGGAAGCGAGCCGGCCATTCGTCCGGGCCATTCGGGCGCGCCATCATGGCGCGGCGTGACACGACCCTGAAGCTGCGCGATGTTGCGGCTCCTGTCCGCCAACAGGCCCGGTGACACGCGGTGCGCACGCAAGACAACAGATGGGGTATTTGCCCCACCATGCTTGTCACCATGCGCGCCCTCGCCCAAGGTGGCCTGCCGCTTGCACGCTGAAGGCCCGGCCACAGGAGCACCACCGATGTTGTTGCGCGATCTCGGGATCATTCCCGCCCAGAAATCCCCGGTGACAGACGGCGGAAACCGCCCCCATGTCAATCTCAGCCGCCGCGCCTTTGTCGGCGGGGCGGGCCTGTTTGTGATCGGCGTGACGCTGGCGGGCTGCGACATTTTCCCCGAGCCTGAGATTGACGCCTCCGCCTTTGATCTGCCCGATGCTGGCCCCAGCCCGCTGACCGGCGTGAAGGGCGGCGATGCAACGCCCATGCTGTGGATCGCGATTGACAAGGACGGCACGGTGAAAATCACCTGCCACCGTTCGGAAATGGGCCAGCAGGTCTGGACTTCGATGGCGCAGATCATCGCCGATGAGCTTGAGGCCGAATGGGACAAGGTCGAGATCGTGCAGGCCGAAGGGCACGAACGATACGGTGATCAGAACACCGATGGTTCACGCTCGGTGCGCTTCAATTTCCACCGCTTGCGCGTGGCAGGCGCGGCGATGCGGCAAATGCTGGTGGCGGCCGCTGCGCTCTATTGGGAGCTTCCGGCGGAAAAATGCTCGGCCAAGGGTGGACATGTCAGCAACACCGAAAACGGCAACACCTTGTCCTATGGCAATCTGGCAGAGCTGGCCGGGCGGCTGGAAATCCCTGCCGAAGAAGACATTACGCTGAAATCGCGCAAGGAATGGCGCTATATCAACACCGAAATGCCCTCGTTCACTGTGCCGCGCTTGGTGAAGGGCGAGGGGACTTTCGGAATTGATGTGCAGCGCCCCGGCATGGTCTATGCCGTGGTTGCTCGCCCGCCGCAGGTGTTCGGCCGGGTGGCGAGTTTCGATGACGCCAAGGCGCGCGCAGTGCCCGGTGTGCTTGGCACGGTGCGCTTGCCCGATGCCAAGCCGCCTGCGCTGTTCCAGCCTTTGGGCGGGGTGGCCGTGGTGGCGCGCGATACATGGGCCGCGATCGAAGGCCGCCGCGCGCTCGAGGTGGAGTGGGCTTCGGGGCCCAATGCGGGCTATGATTCCGAGGCTTACGCCGAACAATTGAAGGCCACCGCCAAGCGCAGCGGCAAGCTGCGCCGCGCGCGCGGCGATGCGCCCGGAGCGCTGGCTTCAGCATCGAAGCGCGTGGCGGCGGATTACTACACCCCGCATCTCGGCCAGACCCCGATGGAGCCGCCTTGCGCCACCGCGGAATGGACGGGCGACACGCTGGAATGCTGGGCCTCGGTGCAGGACCCGCAAAGCACGCGGGGGGCGCTGGCCGAAGCGCTTGGCATCGACAAGGAGAAGATCACCGTCACCCCAACATGGCTGGGCGGCGCTTTCGGGCGCAAGTCCAAGCCTGATTTCGTGATCGAGGCGGCGCTGATTGCGCGCGAAGTGGGTAAGCCTGTCAAACTCACCTGGACGCGTGAGGATGATGTGCGCCACGGCTATTATCATTCGGTGAGCGCGCAGCATCTTGAAGGCGGGCTGGCTGCGGATGGCACTTGCACCGCATGGCTGCACCGCACGGTGTTCCCGCCGATCAGTTCCACCTTTGATAATTCGGTGACTGATCCCAGCGACGGCGAAATGGGCATGGGGGCCAGCGATGTGCCCTTTGCCGTGCCCAATCTGCGCGTCGAATCAGGCGGCGCCAAGGCGCATCTGCGGATCGGCTGGCTGCGTTCGGTCGCCAATATCTACCACGCCTTTGCGGTGCAGAGCTTCGCTGCTGAACTCGCCCATGCGGCAGGGCGCGACCAAAAGGATTACCTGCTTGATCTGATTGGCCCTGCGCGGCTGGTTGATCCGACAGAAGAAGGCGCGAAATACGGCAATTACGGAGCCTCGCTGGAGGACTATCCGATCGACACCGCACGGCTTCGCGGGGTTATCGAAAGGGCCGCTGCCATGGCCAAGTGGGGGCGCAAATTGCCCAAGGGCCGGGGCCTTGGCATTGCCGCCCATCGCTCCTTCCTCAGCTATGTCGCAACCGTGGTTGAAGTTGAGGTGAGCGCGGACGGCTCAATCAGCATTCCCGGCGTGTGGGTGGCAGTGGATGCCGGCACAGTCATCAACCCGCGCCATGTCCGCGCGCAAATGGAAGGGGGCACGATTTATGGCCTCTCCAATGCGCTTTATGGAGCAATAACGGCCAAGAACGGCGCAGTGGAGCAGGACAATTTCCCGAGCTGGCGGCTGATGCGGATGGAGGAGGCGCCGCGCGCTTTTGAGGTGGAGATCATCCCCTCAGATGCCCCGCCCGGAGGTGTGGGCGAACCCGGCACGCCGCCCGCTGCCCCTGCGCTTGCCAATGCGATCTTTGCTGCCACTGGCCACCGCCTGCGCACATTGCCGCTGATCGGGCCGGACGCAAACAAACTCACACTGCCAGCCGCCACGAGCGCCTAAAACAGGGGACAGGACATGGCGATTACTCTCAAAATCAACGGCCAATCCCAAGAGGTTGATGCCGCCCCCGGCACGCCTTTGCTGTGGGTGCTGCGCGATCATCTGGGGATGACCGGCACGAAATTTGGCTGCGGCGCGGCGCAATGCGGGGCCTGCACGGTTCATGTCGATGGTGAACCGACGCGCGCCTGCGTTACCCCTCACGACAGCCTTGATGGCGCGGCGATCACCACCATCGAAGGCGTCGAGGGGCGCGCAGCAGACGCGATCCGCAAGGCATGGGTTGCCAATGATGTGCCGCAATGCGGCTATTGCCAGTCGGGCCAGATCATGGCGGCCGCGGCGCTGTTGCGCGACAATCCCAAGCCCGATGACGCCGCCATTGATGAGGCGATGAGCGGCAATCTGTGCCGCTGCGCGACCTATATGAGCATCCGGCGCGCTATCAAGGAGGCGGCCGCGACACTTTGACCACACACGGCCCGCTCTGATGAAAAGCTGCAAGTGGGGGCTTTACGGGCGCGCGGAATGGCCCGATGGTGGCGGCAAGACTTAACCAAAAATGGGCTGCCCGACTGAGAGCGGCCCAATGGGAACGGATAACTGATGGCGCACCCCGCAATGCCCGCCGCCGTGGCGGGTGTGACCGCGGCCAATAATGGCTTTGGCACGCCCGGCTACCGCGCCTATGTGCTGGGCGCCCTGCTGGTCGTTTACATTTTCAATTTCATCGATCGCACCATCGTCAACATCCTGACCGAACCCATCAAACTGAGTTTCGGGCTGGAAGATTGGCAGATGGGGCTCTTGGGCGGCCCGGCTTTTGCGGTGCTTTACACCTTTCTGGGCATCCCGATTGCACGGCTCGCCGAGAGGTATAACCGCGTGCTCATCATCGCTGCGGCGGTGGCGGTGTGGAGCCTGTTCACCGCCCTGTGCGGATTTGCCGCCTCGTTTCTGGCATTGTTCCTGTTCCGCGTCGGGGTGAGCATTGGTGAGGCCGGCTGCACCCCGCCTGCGCAATCGCTGATTGCTGATTATTTCGTGCCCGCGCGCCGCGCCACGGCGGTGTCGGTCTATGCGCTGGGCGTGCCTTTGGGGGGGATGCTGGCCTCGATCTTTGGCGGGCAATTGGCAGGGCTGGATGGCGCGGCATTTGGCGCGTGGATTGGCAGCATCGGGCTTGGCGGATTGTTTGGCGATCTGGACTGGTCGCAAGTCGAAGGTTGGCGCGTGGCCTTTGTCGTTGTCGGCCTGCCGGGAGTGATCCTGTCGTTGATCGTGTGGCGATCGGTGCGCGAGCCGCCGCGCGGCTACACCGATCCCGCCGCGCTGCAAGGGCTGGAACGCGCCAGTTTCACCGATGCATTGCGCGTGCTGATCAAAAAGCCCGCCTATCGCCATGTGGTGATCGGTGCGACGATTGCCTCTTTCGTGGGCTATGGCATCGGGCAGTTCACCACCTCCTTCCTGATCCGCAGCCATTCGCTCACCATCGCTCAGGCATCGCTGTTGTTCGGGATTATTCTGGGGGTGATGGCCGGCTTGGGCGTGTTCAGTTCGGGATGGCTCGCTGATCGCCTGTCTAAGCGTTATCCGCGTGCGCTTTCTTGGTTGCCTGCGGTTGGCATGGGGCTGTCGGTTCCGCTTTATGTGTTTGGCTTTATGGCTGAAAGCCTGTGGTGGGCGATGCCGCCGCTGATGATCGCCGCGATGATCCACTATTTCTATCTCGGGCCAATGTATGCGGTTTCGGGCGGCGTGGTGGATAGCCGGATGCGCGCAACCGCCGTTGCGATCACGCTGTTTGTGGTGAACCTGCTGGGATATGGCCTAGGCCCGCTGGTGATCGGGATCCTGTCGACCGCGCTCAAATCGCTGTTTCTGGGGCAGGCCGAGGCCGGTCTGACACTGGAAATGTGCAAGACGCTTGCTGCCATGGCGCAGGCTGATCCGGCGCGGCTTGCCGCTTGCGCATCGGCCGATGCCGACGGGCTGCGCTGGTCGATCGTGATTTTCGCTTTTGGCTATGGCTGGGCAGCGCTTCACTATCTGCTCGCCGGGCGCACGCTGCTCAGCGACATGGTGGCCTATCAGGAGGTGAAGCCCGCGTAACCGGAACCTGCTGCACACCCCCTTGCTGCCAAAGGTAAAGCGCCGCATGGTTGCGCCCTGCCTATCAATCGCACGGGAGCCCAGCGATGCACACCGCGGTGTTCAGCACCAAACCCTATGACCGCGCTTTTCTTGAAGCGGCCAATCATGCTCTGGCGCCGGGCCATGAGCTGCGTTTTATCGAGGTGCGCCTTGCGGCGGATACTGCGGCGCTGGCGGCCGGTGCCGAAGCGGTGTGTCTGTTCGTGAATGATGTGGCAGACCGCGCGGTGCTTGAGGCGCTGAATGCGGCGGGCGTGCGGCTGATTGCGCTGCGCTGTGCAGGCTTTAACAATGTCGATCTGGTTGCAGCCGAGGAATTGGGCATCGCGGTGGCACGCGTTCCCGCCTATTCGCCCGAAGCCGTGGCCGAGCACACCGCTGCGCTGATTCTCACTCTCAACCGCAAGACCCACCGGGCCTTTAACCGCGTGCGCGAGGGCAATTTCGAGCTTGATGGCTTGATCGGCTTTGATCTCAAGGGCCGCACCGTCGGCGTGGTTGGGACAGGCAAGATCGGGCTCGCCTTTGCCCGGATCATGCGCGGGTTTGGCTGCGAGGTTGTGGGCTGCGATCCGTTCCCCAGCGACGAATTCACCGCAATTGGCGCGCGCTACGCATCATGGGATGACGTGATCGAAACCTGCGACATCATCAGTCTGCATTGCCCGCTGACCCCCCAGACGCATCATCTGGTAAATGGGGCGGCGATTGCACGGATGAAGCAGGGGGTGATGCTGATTAACACCGGGCGCGGCGCTTTGGTGGATACAGCCGCGCTGATCGCGGGATTGAAGCGCGGGCAAATCGGCCATGTCGGGCTTGATGTCTATGAGGAGGAGGGCGATCTGTTCTTTGAAAATCTCTCCGATCAGATCATTCAGGATGATGTCTTTGCCCGCCTCATGACCTTCCCCAATGTGTTGGTGACAGGCCATCAGGCTTTCTTCACCGCTGAGGCGATGGAGGCGATTGCCAGCACCACCATTGCCAATCTCACGGCCTTTGCGACCACTGGCACGCCGGCGCATCCGGTGTCGCGCGCGCTGCTGGCTTAGGCGGCAGAACCGGGATGAACGCCCTGCTGGCGTTCTTGCCGCTGGGTGTGCTGCTCGGCCTGATGGCAGGCCTCGGCTGGTCAGCGGCGCGCGCCGGGCTGCTGGCGGCGGGCGTGGCCGCATGGGTGATGGTGGCAGGCGGTGTTGTGCCGGCTGCACCCGAGGCCGCGCTGGTGTTGACGGGCAGTGCGTTGGAGGCGGCGTTCACCACGGCGCTGATCCTGCTGATTGTCTATCCTGCGCTTGCCCTGCACGAGGTGCAGGCCCGTTCGGGCGCGGTGGCGGTGCTGGCTGAATGGCTCACGGCGCTTTCGGCCCGGCGCGAGGTGGCAGGGCTGGTGCTGGCATGGTTTTTCGCGCTGTTGCTTGAAGGCGCAGCCGGGTTCGGAACGCCGGTTGCGCTGGTGGCGCCGATGCTGGTGGCGCTGGGTTTCGCGCCCGAACGCGCCCTGATGATGGCGCTGATCGGCCATGCGGCGGGCGTGTCCTTTGGCGCAGCGGGCATTCCGATGGTGCCGCTGCTGGCAGCCTACAGCGCCGAGCCGCAAGTGCTCGGCGGGCTGATTATGCTGCTTCACGCCATCTTGGGCTGGGCCTTGGCCGGATTGGTGTGGCGTCTGGCGGCGGCTGATACGGCGAGCCGATCATCCGGCTGGTGGGCGCTGGCGGCGCTGCTGTTTCTGGCCCCTGCATGGCTGCTTGCGCGGTTTGTCGGACCGGAATTGCCGACCTTGGGCGGCGCGGCGATTGGCCTTGCAGGCTTTGTCGCAGCGCTGCGCTGGCATGGCGGGGGCGCCGCCACTGCGCCCGTGCAAATGGGCACAGCGGCAGTAGCGGTGTTTCCCTATGCCCTGTTGCTGGCGCTGATCGTGCTCACACGGCTTGTCATGCCGCTGGGTGCAGCGCTGCAATCTTTCAGCCTTGAATGGCAGCTCGCAGGGCAGTTTTCCGGGTCAGTGCAGCCGTTTTATCACCCCGGCACGATGCTGCTCGTGGTGCTGGGCCTCACCGCGTTGCTGAACCGCGCCAAACGCCGCCATCTGCCCCCAGCGCTCGCCAGCGCGGGCCGCCGCTTGCCGCAAGTGGCGCTCGCTCTGTTCGCGGCGCTGCTGCTTGCGCGCATCATGGTGCATGGCGGGATGATCGACGGCCTTGCCGCAAACGCCGCACCGCTGCTCGGCGAGGCATGGGTGGTGGCGGCGCCGCTCATCGGTGCGCTGGGCTCTTTCATCACCGGCTCTGCCACGGCCTCCAACATCCTGTTTGCCGAATTGCAGGTAGCCGGCGCGAGGGCTGCGGGGCTTGATCCGGTGCACGCGCTTGCCGGCCAAGGTTTTGGCGCAGCCATCGGCAATATCATCGCCCCGCAGAATATCGTGGCAGGCGCAGCGGCGATCGGCCTTGTGGCGCGCGAAGGAGTGATCCTGCGCCGGATGCTGCCGCTGTGCGCGGCCTATGCTGCGCTGGGCGGTGCGCTTTTGTGGGGGGTCAGCCGCTAGGCTTTGCCGCTGGCTGGCAAATCAGCCCATCCCCCGCAGCACAAAGGGCCGGTTACCGCGCGGGCAAACCCGCGGCGGCAACCGGCCCTGTGCTGTGATCCCGAGCGGTCTATCAGAACACGTAGCTGATGCGCCCGTAGAGGAACCGGCCGTTGAACCCGAACGGCGAGAAGCTCGAGAACGGCAGGAAGTAGTTGTTGACCGAGAAGTTGGCAGGATTGCCCGTCTCTGGATCAACGCCGCGGCCCGTCGGGTTGGGAGTGGGATATTCGTCGAACAGGTTGTTGGCGCCGAATGCCAGTTCAATGCGATTGGCAAAGCCATACTGCGGGCGGATGCGGAATTCCAGATCGCTGATCCAGCGCGGGCGCAGCAGCACATCGTTGATGGGCGTTGCGCCAGCGGCCAGCACTTCGCCAAAGCGGTTGGTGCGGGCCGTCACGCTGAGCCAGTTCCATTCATAATCTGCGCCCAGATTGATGCGATCGCGCGGCTGGCCGCGTTCAAAGCGCAGCGATTCCAGCCGCCCGAACAGGTTGATCCCCGGCACCTGCGCCAGATCGCCCGGCGTGTCGCGCTGTCCGGTGATCGTCACCTTGTTCCAGTTGTAACCGGCGATCAGCCCCAAAGTGCCGGCGTTGCCGAGGTCGGTGCGATAGCTGGCGATCGCATCAAAACCGCGGGTGCGCGTGTCGATCCCGTTGAAGAAGAAACGCGCGGCCGAAATATTGGTGAAGCCTGCATTGTTGAGGATCTGGGCAATCGCGCGCCCTGGGCCCGTGCCCGACGGATTGCCGGCGGCATCGCGGGTGGCCGACAGGTTATCGGTCAAGACGATGCGGTCATCAATATCGATCTGGTAATAGTCGAAGGTGAAATTGAGCCCGGCGACCCGATCAAACACCACACCGGCCGACCATGACAGCGAGGTTTCCGCCTTCAGGGGGCTGGAACCCAGAGCCTGCGCCACCGGGTTGGCAGTCGGCAAGGTCACGGCATCCACCAGCACGCCGCCGATGTTGTTGGTGGCCGCTGCGGCGAAAAATTGCTGATGCAGCGAGGGCGCGCGGAAGCCGGTGGAGACTGCGCCGCGCACTGCGACGCCGTCCACGAACTCCCAGCGGGATGCGACCTTGCCGTTCACCGCCGAGCCGAAATCGCTGTAATCCTCAACACGGCCTGCGACCTGAATGTTGAAGTTGCGCGTTACATCGGTGTCGAGTTCGAGATAGGCCGAGACGTTCGAGCGGCTGTTGGGCTGGGTCACGTCAACCCCGCCGATGCTCGGCTGGAAACCGGGGAAGACCTGACTGCCGGGTGCGGCAAAGGCGGTTGCGCCTGCGCCGGTGATGAAGGAGTTGTTCTCGCCCACACGCACCGGGCCTGCGACAAAGCTGGAAGGCTCGCCTGCACCCAGCTTGTAGCGTTCACGCCGGTATTCGAGACCGAACGCAAGGGTCATGCGCTCAATCCCCGAGAGCGCAAGATCGCGGCTGGCGTCAAAATTGGCGAGGAACTGGTTGTGTTCGAGGGTGCCTGCATCAAATTCGGTCGGGCTTGCCGCGCCGAGTGAGGCGTTGAGCGAATTGATCACCCGGAATTCGACCTTGTTGCTGCCGTAGCCCAGCGACAAATCCCAGTTCCAGTCGTTGAAGGTGCCGTCGAACCCGGCAGTGATTGCCCGGTCGGTGGAATCGCTTGAAATCAGGGGCAGAAAGCCGTCGGGATAGATTGCCAGAACGTTGCGGTTGTCGGCTGCGCGGCGATAGAAGCCTGCCGATTCGCCCTGACGCGATCCGAAAGTCCCGAAAGCGTAGAAATTGGCGCTGTCGCTGATCGGCGTTCCCATGTTGACAACGATGTTCACGTCCTCGGTGCGGGCATCACCAAACCGGTGGCTGCGCCGGTCAAAGGTGAACTCACGCGGGTCAAGCGGGCCGCTTTGCGAATATTGGCGGCGCGGATCAAAGCCGGTGCGGTTAGTGTCCTCGCGGTCGCGATATTCCGCAGTGATGTTGATGAAGCCTTCCGGCCCCAGCGGCAGGCCGATATTGCCCGAAACTGTCAGCGTGCCGCCATCGGTGACCCGCAGATCGCGGCCCGTATCGGTGAGCTGCAACACGCCATCGGGCGTCAGCGTGGGGACCTGGCCGGCGGTGCCGTTGATCCCGGTCACGTCGCGCACACCTGCAATCGCGGTGTTGAAAGCCCCGTAATTGACGAAAATCCGGCCGCCTTCGCGGGCATTGTTAAGCTGGAAGTTGATGACGCCGGCAATGGCGTCCGAGCCGTATTGTGCGGCCGCGCCATCGCGCAGCACTTCAACGCGGGACAGCGCCGAGGCAGGAATCTGGTTGATATCAACCGCCGCCGAACCGCGCCCGACCGAGCCGTTGATGTTGAGCAAAGCGGCAACGTGGCGGCGCTTGCCGTTGAGCAGCACCAACGTCTGGTCAGGGCCGAGGCCGCGCAAGGTGGCCGGACGGATCACGTCGGTGCCGTCGGTGATTGAGGGCTGCGGGAAGTTGAGCGAAGGCACAAGATCGCGCAGCAGACGAGCGGTTTCGGTCAGACCCGACTGGCGCAATTGCTCGCCGGTGATCACATCAACCGGTACCGGGCTGTCCGAAACGGTGCGACCCACCCGGCGGGTGCCGGTGACAATGACCTGATTGCCATAGCTTTCGTCGCTTTCGCTTGCGGCCTGTTGCAGCATCGCAAGGCTGACCCCGCCCGCTGCTGTTCCCACCACCGCCGTGCCCGCAGCAGTGCTGTCGCCATCGGCGGCATTTTCGCCAGCCCTGGCGTGAGCAGGCGCAGCGGCCACGCCCAGCATCGCTGCGGCGGTTGCGATCAGCGAGGCGGAATGAAGAACGGTTGGTGAAAGACGCATCGAGTTTCCCCTGGTTTCAGTATCTACAACGAATGTGAACCCGCCTCCGGACGGCGGCGGTTTGATCTGGATCTGGCAGTCTGTCTCACCACACAGCGCGCGCCCCTGCGCGCTGCGGCAAGCAGCTGGGTCTGGTTTTGTTCATCCTGCATCGGGAGCTTCAAAACGCAGCCAAGGCGTTTTGCGCATCCTTCGATTTGGTGTGCTGTGCCTGAGGCCCCCAAGCGTCGCGCAGCACAAGCTTGTCCCCTTGCATGTTGTCTGGACTGCAACAAGCGCAATGCGCGCAAAGGGCGGATTGATTGTAAGTTTCCGTCACATCTGTCACGCGTTTGCAACACTTTGTTTCGCCGATCGGATGCAAAGGTTAATATGATTGCATCATATCTGCGAAGCTGCGCAGAAAAGGGATTGAACGTCCCGCCGAGACCGTGTTCATCTCGCCGCGATTGCCGCGCGTAATGACAGGCGGGCGCGCATTGCGCCTTGTGCGCGCGGCCTTGGCCGCATAGGGGGGGCCGCGCTCGGAGACACGTATGACTGTTGCAAAACCCTCATCACCGCGCCGCCCGCGCGGCTCGCAGGCCAAGATCGTGGTGGTGCACCCGCGCCCCGCGCCCTTGCGGCTGGTGATCCAGATCCCCTGCTACAACGAGGAGGAAACGCTCCCCGAAACCCTCGCGGCCCTGCCGCGCGATATTCCGGGGGTGGACAAGATCGAGGTGCAGATCATCAATGATGGCAGCACCGATCGCACCGTCGAGGTCGCCCGCGCGCTCGGTGTCGATCACATTGTCGATGTGCCGGTTAACAAGGGGCTCTCGCACGCTTTCATGGCTGGTCTGGAAAACGCGCTGGCCAAGGGCGCGGACATCATCGTCAACCTCGATGCCGACAATCAATATAACGCCAATGACATTCCGCGCCTGATCGCGCCCATTCTGGAACGCCGCGCCGAATTCGTTATCGGTGATCGCCCGATCACCACCATTGCGCATTTCTCCTACCTCAAGCGCCTGCTGCAACTGCTGGGCAGCGCGGTGGTGCGGATGGCTTCGCAGACCACGGTGCGCGATGCACCAAGCGGCTTTCGGGCGATTTCGCGCGATGCGGCGCTGCGGCTGAACAGCTTTGACAGTTACACCTACACGCTGGAAACCATCGTACAGTCGGGCCTTTCGGGCATCCGCATTGTCTCGGTGCCGATCGGCGTCAATGGTGAAACCCGGCCCTCGCGGCTGATCCGGTCGATCCCGCAATATATCTGGCGCTCGTCCAAATCGATTTTGCGGACTGCGCTGGTTTATGCGCCGGGCAAGTTTCTGTTCCGCCTGAGCCTGCCGCTGCTTATCGCGGGCCTTATCCTGATTGGTCGCTGGCTATGGCTGACGATCGACGGGACGGATCGCTCGCACGTGCCAAGCTTGGTGGCGGCGGCCGGTATGCTGCTCACGGCGGTGATGCTGTGGGTGGCGGCGATCACGGGCGAGCAGATGGCGATCAACCGGCGCTTGCTTCAGGATATCCAGTATCGCCTGCGCAAGGCGGCACTGCCGCCGCGGGTCGAGCTGGATGATGCCGGTGACGACGAACAGCCCTGAAGGCGGGCGCGCTTTGCTCGCAGCCGAGGCGCTCTCCCATATCCCCAAGCTGTTGATGCTGCAGGACCGCAGCCCGATCAGCCCGACTTTCGGGTGCTTTGATCGCGGCTACTGGCACATGCGCACCAGCGATTTTCCCTGCGGCATCACGCAGACGTTTCTGCTGCCGCTGGCGCTGGCCTATAGCCTGCCGATCCCGGGCAGCCCCTATTACCAGCAAAGCGAACTGCGCCGCTGGGCAATCGCGGGCGTGCGCTTTGCCGCGCGCTCGGCCCATCCAGATGGCTCCTGCGACGATTATTACCCGTTTGAACGCGCCTCGGGCGCGGCGGCGTTTTCGCTGTTCGCCTGTCTTGAGGCGGCGGAAATGTTCGACTTGTGGGAGGACGCCGAGATCGCGCCCTTCCTTGCCAAGCGCGCGCGCTGGCTGGCGGGGCATGAGGAAAGCGGGCGACTGTCCAATCACGAGGCGCTGATTATCGCGTGCCTTGCGCGGCTTGCCGAGAAATTCGGCGACGAATGGCAGGGCTTGATGGAGGCACGCGCCAAGCGGCTGATGGGCTGGCAATCGGCCGAAGGCTGGTTCGATGAATATGGCGGGATGGACCCGGGCTATCTGACGCTCACCATTGCCATGCTGACCGATGCCGACCGGCGCTTTCCGGCGCTCGGGCTCAAGGAACCGGTGCGCGCCGCGATCCGCTTCCTTGCCCATTGCATTGCGCCCGATGGTTCGCTCGGGGGGGAGTGGACCAGCCGCGCGACGGTCAATTTCTTTCCCCACGGGCTCGAAATGGCGGGCGCGTGGGAGCCGCTGGCGCTCCAGATTGCCGATGTCGGCTATCGCCGCTTCGCTGCACAGACCCAGCCCTGCCACGCAGATGACCGGATCGGCGGGCATCATGTCTGGAGCCAGCTGCTTGCATGGCGCGAATGGCACGCGGCGCGGCCTGAGCCGCTGGCGTTCCGGGATGCCTTGCACGACTTTGCCGAGGCCAAGCTGCGGGTGCAGCAGCGCGGGGCCTTGCGGCTGATCTGCGGCTGGTCACGCGGGGGGGCTTTCCGCCTGTTCGACGGCGAGCGGCTGCTGCGCGCCGATACCGGGCCGAGCCTGCGTCTGACCGATGGCCGCGTGGTGATTGCCAATCTCGACGGGGCCGAGGTGGTGGAGCGCAGCGCAGATCGTCTGGTGATCGAAGTCCCGCTCGCCTATGCCAAATCGGCGCTGCTGACGCCGGCGAAGTCGATTGTTCTGCGGGCAATCATGCTGACCGCCGGGCGGTTTTTTCCCGATCTGGTGCGCCGCGCCTTGCAGAAATTGCTGGTGACAGGCCGCAAGGATGCGCCGTTTCATTTCCGCAGGGTGCTGGCGTGGGAGGAGGGCGCGCTGGTGGTCGAGGATGAGCTGCGGGCTGACAATGGCTGGGCGAGCGTCGCGGAAGCCGGGCAGAGCGGGTTTCAGGTCGGGCTCACCACAGTGATGGCGCGGGTGTGGGAACCGGCGCAGTTTCAGGAGTGGCAGGATCTGACCGAGCGCCTCGCAGCGCTTGGCGACCGCGAGCCGCTGGTGGTGCGGCAGGTGCTGCGCCGCCAAGACCCTGCTACCCCATGAAAAAGCGCCTTGTCAGCCTTGCCGTCAGTGCGGTGATCCTCGCGCTGCTGTGGCGCAGCGTCGATCCGGCCGCGATTTGGGCGGCGGCGGAGCAGGCTGCGCCCGCTTGGTTCTGGGCGGCGGTGGCCTTCACCATTCCATTAACGCTGGCGACCGCATGGCGCTTTGCCGCGCTGTCATCGGGGAGCGTGGGTGCTGGCGAGAGCCTGCGCCTTATTCTCGCGGCCTCGACGCTCAACATGGTGCTGCCGTCCAAGATGGGTGATCTGGCAAAAGCGTGGATTCTGCGGCGCGATGGCACGATGAGCGGGGGGCGCTCGCTCGCTCTGGTGGTGCTGGAAAAGCTGCTTGATCTGTGGTCGCTGGTGGCGGTCGGCGCGCTGGCACTGGCGGTGACGAGGCCCACGCTTCCCGGCGGCGAGGCAAGCCTTGCGCTGGCGCTGCTGGTGCTGTGGGGCGGGGCGGTTGGCCTCTTGCTGCCAATGCTGGCGGGCAGGCGGGCGCTGGCGCCGCTGCTGCTGGTGACGCGTCCGCTGGGCAAACTTCACGCCAAGCTCACCGCGCTGGTCGAGGATTGGGATGCGCTGATCGGCTGGTTCTGGCTGAGCCCCGTGCGGGCGCTGGCGATGCTGGCGGGATCGCTGCTCCTGTGGGCGCTTCACATGGTGCAGATCTGGCTATTTGCGAGCGCGATTGGCGCAGTGCCCTTGGCGCTGACCATGGCTTTTGCGGTGATCGCCATTCTGGCAGGGCTCTTGCCCTTCACCTTCGCAGGGGTCGGCACAAGAGACGCAGCGCTCGTGGTGCTGTTTGCGCCATACCTTGATGCAGGCGGCGCGGCGCTGCTCGGCCTGTGCGCCACCTTGCGCTACCTGATCCCGGCGATCGCAGGCCTGCCCTTTGTGGGCGCCTTCTGGCACGCTCGGCCCACAGAGCCTCAGCCTAATTGAGGCGCTGACTTCGACCCGACCCAGACGGGCCGCAAGGCCGACCGGCCGCCCGCAGCCGCTCTGCCGCGCAGCGGCAGAAACGTGGCGAGGATGTGCCCGCGGAGGCGGGCACACAAACATTAATGCCTGAAATGCCGCATCCCGGTGAAGACCATCGCAAGGCCGGCTTCATCGGCGGCTGCAATCACTTCATCATCGCGGATCGATCCGCCCGGCTGGATCACCGCGGTCGCGCCCGCTTCGGCAGCGGCGAGGAGGCCATCGGCGAAGGGGAAAAACGCGTCCGATGCCACCGCGCTGCCTTGGGTGCGGGGCGCGGCCCAGCCATAGGTTTCCGCCGCTTCCTTCGCCTTGATCGCAGCGATGCGCGCCGAATCGCGGCGGTTCATCTGGCCTGCGCCAATCCCGGCGGTCGCGCCGTCCTTGGCATAGACAATCGCGTTCGATTTGACGTGGCGCGCCACCGTCCATGCAAACAGGCAGTCTTTCAATTCCTGGTCCGTCGGCGCGCGTTTGGTCACGACTTTCAGATCATCAAGGCTCACCGCGCCTGCATCGCGCGATTGCACCAGCACGCCGCCTGCAATGGTCTTCATGGTCAGCCCTCCGCGGCGCGGATCGGGCAGGGGGCCGCTTTCTAGCAGGCGCAGGTTCTTCTTCTTGGCGAAGATTTCGCGCGCTTCGGCGCTGACAGCAGGCGCGATGACCACTTCGGTGAAGATGCTGGCAATCGCCTCGGCGGTTGCACCGTCAAGCTCGGTGTTGACCGCGACAATCCCGCCGAACGCCGAGACAGAATCGCATTCCAGCGCTGCCTGCCATGCTTCGAGCAAGGAGCCGCCCTGCGCCACGCCGCAAGGGTTGGCGTGTTTGACGATTACCACCGCCGGATCGCCGCCTGCAAATTCCGCCGCCAGTTCAAAGGCTGCATCGGCATCGTTCAGATTGTTGTAGCTGAGTTCCTTGCCCTGCAACTGGGTCGCCTGCGGCACGCCCGCAGCGCCCACCACCTGCGGCACATAAATCGCCGCGGATTGGTGCGGGTTTTCGCCATAGCGCAGGGTGTCGGCGCGGCTGAACGCCATCGGCAGGGTTGCGGGGAAAGCCTCGCCTGCGCCCGCTGCGGTGTCGGCAAAGGCAAACCAGCTGGCAATCGCACTGTCATAGGCAGCGGTGCGGGCATAGGCCTTGCCCGCCATGCGGATGCGGAACTCTGCCGAAGTGCCGCCGTCATGCGCGGCCATTTCTTCGAGTAGCGCGGGGTAATCGGCCGGATCGGTGAGGATCGTTACAAAGCCGTGGTTTTTCGCCGCCGAGCGCACCATCGAAGGCCCGCCGATGTCGATATTCTCGATGATCTCCGCGCGGCTCGCGCCCTTGGCCACCGTGGCTTCAAAGGGGTAGAGGTTCACCACCACCAGATCGATGGCGCCGATCCCGTGCGCCTGCATCGCGGCGACGTGTTCGGGGTTGTCGCGCAGCGCCAGCAGCCCGCCATGCACTGTGGGATGCAGCGTCTTCACCCGCCCGTCCATCATTTCGGGAAAGCCGGTGAGGTCAGAGACATCTTTCACGGCAAGACCCGCCTCGCGCAGGGCCTTGGCCGTGCCGCCGGTGCTCACCAATTCCACGCCGCGCGCCGCGAGGCTTGCGCCCAATTCGGCCAAACCGGATTTGTCGGACACTGAAAGCAGCGCCCGCTTGATCGTCACCATGCTCACGATTGATGCCTTACCCTGTTTTCCTGAAGCGCCACGAGAAATGCCCCCCGCTGCGCATTGCCAGCCCTTCGATCACCAGCTGCGAGGTGGCATGTGGGCGGCCATCGCCATCGACCCACAGACTGTCCTCGACAGCAAGAGTGACTTCACTTGCGCCGCCTGTATCGCTGGCGAGGCGGAATTGCCAGAGCCTGCCGTCGGGCAAAAGCAGCATTGCGCCGCGCTTGTCCGCAGAAAGCTGCACTTCAACTGCGCGCCCCAGGTGAAAGCGGATCGCAAAGGCGATCTTGCCGCGCTTGCCCTTGTTCGAGGTGGGGATGAGGATGTCTTCGCCCGCCAGATCCGTGCCATCGGCGCTTAGCGTCAGAATGCGCTGATGGGTCAGACCAAAGCGGCTGGCATAGCCATCATGCGCGGCCTCGATGCGGGTCGCCTGCCGTCCGCGCTGTTCGACCATGCGGCGTTCAATCTCGACCAGTTCGACGCCCTTGCCAAGCTTGCCATGAAGCAGCACGGCGGTGGAATTGGCGTTATCGAGCACCAGCGTCGAAAAGGCCGCCGTGGCGCGCAGGCCCTGTCCGATGCGCGAGGGAACCAGCCCGCCCGCCAGCGCTGCGCCGCCGCAATTCACGATGACGCGTGCCGGCCCGTCGGACAATTCGAAAGCCAGCGTCGAGGCGCAGCCCGTGCGTGTGTGGCGCGCGCGGGGCGGCGGGGCGGCATCGAATTGCACCAGCGTGTCGCCGCTGCGCATCCGCTGAAATCCCCAGTGATCGACATTGATTAAGGGGCGCGTGCGCACGCCGCTGGCCGCAATCAGCGCGGCGACGGCATCCGCCCGGACCGCGCCCTGTCCCTGCCAATTGCCCAGCCCCCCATCGCCGTGGCGCAGCGACAAGAGCGGCGGCACGAGCAGCTCGCGCATCACGATCAGCGCGGGCAGGGGTTCGTGTTCGGCGGCTTCATAGCAGGCGATCAGATCGGTCAGCAGGCGGATGAGATCCATCTGCGCAGCCGGACAGCGCGACAAGACGCCGCCATCCTCGCCCACACAATCGCCCAGCGCGCGCAGCAATCCGGCCTCGGCATAAAGCCGCCGGGGGCGTCCGTTGGGCAGCAGCAGCCCTGCCGCCACCAATGCGCCCCAGCCCACCACCGCGCCCAGATCAGACGGCTCACGCGCGACCTTGCGATCAAGCCAGCCGGCGGTTTCCTCGATCTGGGTGAGCAGCCGGGCCTTTACGCCCTTGCCCTTGCCCTGACCTGCCAGCACCAGCGGGGCGTGGATCAGCCAAGCCAGCAATCGCCACCCGGCGTGCTCGGTATCCCAGGCAGCGCCCTTGCCGATCTCGCGATTGGCATCGAGCCACAGCCCGGTGATGCGTTCCGCCAGCGCCGTGCAATCGGCGCGCGGGGCGCTGGCCGCCAGATCGCCCAGCCAATGGAAGCCGTGCAGCACCCGCTCCATCGCCGGATTGACGCGGCCTGTCGCGGCAAAATCGACCTGCCCGATGGCATGTTTGGCGCCGTTCACGAGAAAATGCCCGGCGCGCAGAGCCGTGCCTGCCATACGATCACCGGGCACAGCGCTTGCAACCGTTGCCAGCACGCGCACTGGCGGCGGGCGGCGGAACGGGGTGGCCAGCGCATGGCCCGGCACGCCGAGGCGATAGGCCAGCCGGATGAGCGCTTCGCCCGCGCTTGATCTGGGGGCAATCACATCCGAAAGCGCCAGCGCGCGCGACGGGGCGGCCGTATCGGGAAGGGCGGGTTCGTCACCAGAGGGGGCCTGTGCGGCCTGCGCGTCCAGCATCAGGGCCGGGCCATGCTGCGCCCGCTCAACGAGGCGCTCGGCGCGCTCGCTTGCCTCGGAGCGCAGCACAGTGGCCATTATTGCCCCCCTTTGAGCGCGGCGATATTGGCAGCGTAGTGGTCTCGCCCACCCTTGAAAGCGGCAGAGCCTGCCACCAGCACATCCGCGCCAGCCTCTACACACAAGCGCGCGGTTTCCCGGTTCACCCCGCCATCGACCTCAAGATGGATGGGCCGTCCGCTGCGCGTGATCATCGAGCGGATGCGCGCAATCTTGGCAAGTTGTGACGGGATGAAGCTCTGCCCGCCGAAGCCGGGATTGACGCTCATCACAAGGATAAGGTCAGCCATGTCCATCACATTGTCGAGCACCTCGACCGGCGTGCCCGGATTGAGCACCACGCCCGCTTTCTTGCCCAGCGCCTTGATGGTTTGCAGCGTGCGGTGGAGATGCGGGCCGGCTTCGGGATGGACTGTGATGATGTCCGCACCCGCTTCAGCAAAAGCTTCGAGATACAGATCGACCGGCGAAATCATCAGGTGGACATCGAAAGTCTTGGCGCTGTGGGGGCGCAGCGCCTTCACCACAGCAGGGCCGATGGTGATGTTCGGGACAAAATGCCCATCCATCACGTCAATGTGAATCCAGTCCGCACCTGCCTCGTCAATCGCACGCACTTCCTCACCAAGCCGCGCGAAATCGGCTGACAGGATGGAAGGCGAGATCAGCGGTGTGGGCATGGCAGCGGCGCGCTTTCTGTTGGTCGCATGGTCAACCATATGAGGCCGGCGAATCGCGCCACAAGGCTTGGACTTGTGTTTTCCACCGCGGTGCTTAGCCAAAACACCAGATTTTGTGGGTGCAGCGGCAATTCAGCCGCAATTCACGCGTGCGCCTCTACTTCGCAGCGCCAAAATGAACAGGGATCCGATCACACCAATGTCCGCGCTTTCCTCTCGCGTTTTTGCAACCGTGCTGGCCGCAGGCCTGGCCTTGGGCATGCCCGCCACCCCTGGCGCCCAAGGGGCTGCGCCCAAATTCACCAATCTCATTGAAAATGATATGAGCCGCTGCGCGCCCGGGGCTGGCCCGGCGGTGCGGGTGGATGTGAGCGGGATGAAATCGGCAGAAGGGTTGCTCATTGTGCGCGCCTATCACGCGCGCGAGGGCGAATGGCTCAAGGCCAAGAAATATTTCGCCAAGGTGCACGAACCGGCGCGCAAGGGCCGGATGAGCGTGTGCGTGCCGGTGCCTGCGGCGGGCGAAAATTATGCCGTTGCCGTTCAGCACGATGTGAAGGGCAATTATGCGACCAATTTTTCCACCGATGGTGCGGGCATGTCGAACAATCCCATAGTCAAGAGCTTCATCGGCATTCCGCGCGCGCCCGCCGTGGATAAGGTCGCCTTTCCGGTGGGCTCTGGGGTAACCCGCATCGCGATTGAGATGCGTTACCGGGGCTGATCGCGCTGCCAGCTGGCGGAGCTTTCCGCGCGTCTGTGCGTTGACGGGGTTGCGCCCGCTGCAAGGGTAGGCAAAAGAGCCCTTGCCCGCTCGCCTGTTGCTTTCACCCTCTCTTGCCTCGCGCGGCCCTTCGTAAGGAGATGTGCGCTTGTATCTGGTCTGGCTGATGCTGCTGCCCTTCATTGGCGCTGTGCTGATGGTGCTGGCGCGTAGGGGCAGCCGCAATGTGCAGACGCTGGTGGCGGCAAGCCCGGCGGCGGTGGGCCTCATCATGCTGGCGGCAATCGCGCCCGAAGTGATGGCGGGCGAAGTGCCCGCTGTGCGCGCGGAGTGGATCCCGGTGCTTGGCCTTGATTTCAGCCTGAGGGTGGATGCGCTCGGCTGGCTGTTTGCCGCGCTGATCCTTGGCATCGGGCTGCTGATTGTCACCTACACGCGGTTTTATCTGTCGCCGAAGGATGATTTTGCGCGGTTTCTGGCGCTTTTGTTGCTGTTTCAGGGGGCGATGCTCGGGATTGCCTTGTCGGGCAATATCCTCCTCCTGCTGATTTTCTGGGAGTTGACGAGCCTTAGCTCTTTCCTCCTGATCGGCTTCAAGAACCAATACGCCGAAGGTCGCCAAGGCGCGCGCATGGCGCTTGCGGTGACAGGCGGCGGGGGCCTCGCGTTGATCGGGGGGCTGGTGCTGCTGGGGCAGATCGCCGGGTCTTATGAGCTTGGTGATATTCTTGTCCGAGGCGAGCTGATCCAGTCCTCAGCCCTTTATCCGGTGGCACTGGTGCTGATCTTGCTTGGCTGTTTTACCAAGTCCGCGCAATTCCCGTTCCACTTCTGGCTGCCCCACGCCATGGCCGCGCCCACGCCGGTGAGCGCCTATCTCCATTCCGCCACCATGGTGAAGGCGGGCGTGTTCCTGCTCGCCCGGCTGTGGCCAGCGCTGGCTGGAACCGATCTGTGGTTTGCGCTGGTGGCGACAACCGGCCTTGTCACCATGGTGCTGGCCGCTGCGATTGCGCTGCATCGCCATGATCTGAAGAGCATCCTTGCCTACTCCACGGTGAGCCATCTGGGCCTACTCACCATGCTGCTGGGCTTAGGCACGCCAGCGGCTGCGCAGGTCGCGATCTTCCACCTTATCAATCACGCGCTGTTCAAGGCGGCGCTGTTCATGAATGCAGGCATTGTCGATCATGAAACCGGCACGCGCGATATCCGCGTGCTCGGCGGGCTTGCGGGCCTGATGCCAATCACCGCGACGCTGGGCGTGATCGCGGCGGCTTCCATGGCGGGCCTGCCGCCGTTCGGGGGCTTCCTGTCGAAGGAAATGATGCTCGAAGAAGTCTGGCACACGCCGTTTTTTGGCACGCATTGGCTGCTGCCCGCTGTGGTTGTGCTGGGCGCGAGCCTGTCGGTCGGCTATTCGCTGCGCTATATTTATGGCCTCTATTTCGGGGAGCGTCCGGCAAGCTTCCCCAAGGCTCCCCATGATCCGGGTGTCGGGCTGTGGTTGCCCTCGGCCTTGCTCGTGGCAGGCACGGTGCTGGTCGGCCTGTTCCCGCAAACTCTCACCAAGGTGCTGGTTGCTGCTGCCTCTGCCGCCACCACCGGAGGCACGGCCCCGCTGTTCAAGCCGATGCTGTGGCATGGACCCACCCCTGCGCTTGCCATGAGCGTGGTGGCTGTGGCGCTGGGCGTGGTGGCGCTGTGGCGGCACGCGCCCTTGCAGCGGCTGTGGGACAGCCTTGCCGTGCCCGATGCCAAGCGATTGTTTGAGGCAGGCGTGGAAAGCGCAGTGAAGCTTGCCCGCACGGTGACGCTGGCGGTGCATAATGGCTCGTTGCAACGCCAATTGGCGCTGGTGTTTGTGGCGGCGCTGTGCCTCGGTGTGTGGGCGATTGCTGCCAATCCGATTGCCGCCGGAACGCGGCCCACCATCCCCGCGCCGCCCTTTGCAATCACCTTGTGGCTGATCCTGATTGCGGCGGTGCTGGCGGTGTGCGTGGTGCAGGCGCAGCGTTTCCTGAGCCTCATTTATATCAGCGTGATCGGCGTGGTGGTGTCGATTGCCTTTGTCTATCTCTCCGCGCCTGATCTCGCGCTCACCCAGATTTCGGTTGAGGTGGTGACGATCCTGCTCTTGCTCTTGGCGCTCAACCTGCTGCCCAAGCGCCCGCCTGCGCTGTCGAGCACCGCTTTGCGTCTGCGCGATGGCGGGATTGCGGTTGCAGGGGGCGCAGGCATTGCCTTTGCCGCCTATCAGGTGATGACGCGCGCGCCCAATGATCCGATTTCGGCTTTCCATTGGGCCAACGCCAAATCGGGCGGCGGCGGCACCAATGTCGTCAATGTGACGCTGGTTGATTTCCGCGCTTTCGATACCTTTGGCGAGATTATCGTGCTGGGCATTGCGGCGCTGGCGATCTTTGCGCTGCTCCAACCGGCGGCGCGCGGAGCTTCGGGGATGCGCCTTCGCGAATGGGTGCCGGATATGCCGCGCTCACCCGAATATCACCCGATGATGTTTGCGGTGGCAACCCGGCTGTTGCTGCCGCTTGCGAGCATCATTGGCGTCTATATCTTCCTGCGCGGTCACAATATGCCGGGCGGCGGGTTTATCGCAGGCCTCGTCTTCTCGATTGCGATGCTGATGCAATATATGGCGTCGGGCTATGACTGGTCGACCCAGCGGCGGCGGATTGATGAACATCTGATGATTGGCGCAGGCGTGCTGATTGCCGCTGTCACCGGGCTTGGCGCCCTGCCCTTTGGCGCGCCTTTGTTCACCAGCTGGTTCGATTATTTCACGCTGCCGCTGGTGGGCGAGTTTGAACTGACGAGCGCGCTCGCCTTTGACATTGGCGTGGCGTTGACAGTGGTGGGCGCGGTGCTGCTTGCGCTCAAGGAACTCAGCCACCTTGCCCAGCGTGCCGCCAAGGACGAAGCCCATGATGATGCGCCGATGGATATTGACCCAGCGCGTCTGCGCGCGTTGATCGCGGCGGAGAAAGCGCCATGATCAGCATGGAATTCCTGATTGCCAGCGCGATTGGCGTGCTGACAGCGGCGGGCATTTACCTTGCCCTGCGCGGACGCACCTTCCCGGTGGTGCTGGGGCTTGCCATGCTGTCCTATGCGATCAATCTGTTCCTGTTTGCGATCGGGCGGCTCGCGGTCAATCAGCCACCGATCTATGAAAAGGGGCTGGAGCAATTCTCCGACCCGCTGCCGCAAGCCCTCGTGCTGACCGCCATCGTCATCAGCTTCGGGATGACCGCGCTGATCGTGGTGTTGGCGCTGCGGAGCTATCTGGAAACCGGCACCGATCAGGTTGATGGCACGCCGGATGACGACAGCGACGAGGAGGCCCGGCCATGAGCACGAGCCTCATTGCCGCGCCTGTCCTGCTGCCGGTGCTGGCGGGAACCGCAACGCTGCTGTTCCGCCTGCGCCGCCGCGCGGTTGGCGCTGTGATTTCGGTGGCGTCCTGCGCTGGCTTGCTGGTGATTGCAGCGCTGCTGATGGCGCGCACCTATGGGGCAGACCCGCAAGCCTATGCGCTGGGCAATTGGCCTGCGCCTTTCGGGATTGTGCTGGTGCTCGATCAATTGTCGGCGTTGATGCTGGTGCTCACCGCGCTGCTGGCGCTGGCGGTGGCGGTGCATGCGGTGCTGACGGGCCTTGATCGCAAGGGCTGGCATTTCCACGCCCTGTTCCAATTTCAATTGCTTGGCGTGAACGGCGCGTTCCTGACGGGCGATTTGTTCAACCTGTTCGTTTTCTTCGAGGTGTTCCTGATCGCTTCTTACGGCTTGATGCTGCACGGGCAGGGGGCCAAGCGGCTGACAGCGGGCGTGCAATATGTGATTATCAATCTGGTGGGTTCATCGGTGTTTCTGGTGGCGCTCGGCCTGCTTTACGGGATCACCGGCACGCTCAACATGGCCGATATGGCGGTGCGCGCGGCAGCCTTGCCAGCAGGTGATCGCGGCATTTTGCAGGCAGGCGCTTTCCTGCTGATTATGGTGTTCGCCCTTAAAGCCGCGCTTGTCCCGCTTCATTTCTGGCTGCCGCGCACCTATGCGAACACCGCCCCTGCGGTCGCCGCGATGTTTGCGATCATGACCAAGGTTGGCGCCTATTCGATCATCCGCACGGCAACGCTGATTTTCGGTGACGAGGCAGGCGCGTTTCTGCTGCCGGCGGCGCTCGCAACTATGGTGCTGGGCTATGCAGGGATGCTGGCGGCGCGGCAATTGCGCGATATGGCAGCTTTTGGACTGTTGGGTTCAACCGCCACCTTGCTCGCCGCGATTGCGCTGTTTGATGAAGCGGCCATGACAGCGGCGCTTTATTATATGCTTCACACCACTCTGGCGGCCAGCCTCTTGTTCCTGCTAGTTGATCTGGTGATCCGCTGGCGCGCGGTCGAAGGGGCAGAGATTGTCCCGACGCCGGCTTACAAGGGCAAGGTGGCTCTGGGCGTCTTGTTCTTCATCACTGCGATTGGCTTTGCCGGTTTGCCGCCGCTGTCGGGCTTTATCGGCAAGCTGTTGATCCTCGCCGCAGCCACCCCTGCGCCGCTTGCGCCCACTATCTGGGGCGTCATTCTGGTGACGAGCCTGATGGGGATTATCGCCCTCGCGCGCGCAGGCAGCAGCCTGTTCTGGAAGGCGGACGCCTCGCCGCCGATCCCCGCAAGCCGGCCTGCGCCCGATTACACCGAGGCAGCGCCGACTATGGGCCTGATTGCGCTGTTGGTGGTGTTGGCCGCTGCCGCAGGGCCGATCACTGCCTATGCGCAAAGCACCGCTGCACAGCTGTTCGCGCCGCAAGGCTACATCTCTGCCGTGCTGGGTGACAACCACGGGAGCGCCGCGCCATGAACCGCCTGCTGCCCCACCCCGGCCTGACTGCGTTGCTGGTCATCATCTGGATGCTGGCGCTCAATGCCTTTAGCGTCGGCGGGTTTGTGGTCGCGCTGGTGCTGGGCATTGCGGTGCCGCTGTTCACCGCGCCGTTCTGGCCCGATCGCCCCAAAATGCGCTTTGGCCTGCCGCTGGCAAAATATATCGTGCTGGTGACCTGGGACATCGTGATCGCCAATTTCCAGATCGCCTGGATTATCCTGTTCCGCAAAAGCCGCGATCTGCGTCCGGCATGGCTGGTGATCCCGCTCGATCTCACCTCGACCGAGGCGATCACCATGCTGGCCGGCACGATCAGCCTGACGCCGGGCACCGTTTCCTCCGACATCTCCACCGATGGCGAATATCTGTTGGTGCACGCGCTCGACACGGCTGATCCCGAAGGCGAAATCGCTCGCATCAAACAGCGTTATGAGCGCCGCTTGATGGAGATTTTCCCATGACCGGCTCTGTCATCTCAGGCGCTTTGCTGTTCGCGATGGGCTGTGTGGCGCTGGCGATTGTGCTCAATATGTGGCGCCTGTTCCGTGGGCCTTCGGCGGCGGACCGCATCCTTGCGCTGGATACGCTGGTGATCAATGCGATTGCGCTGATCGTGCTGCACGGCATTTTGGAAGAGACCACCATGTATTTCGAAGCGGCCCTGCTGCTGGCTATGGTCGGCTTTGTCGGAACCGCAGCCTATGCCAAGTTCCTGCTGCGCGGCGATATTGTGGAATAGGGGCGGATGATGGAACAGGCACTCGATATCCTGATCGCTGCGCTGATCGTGCTGGGCGGCTCCTTTGCGCTGATCGGCAGCTGGGGGCTGGCGCGCCTGCCGGGCCTGATGGCGCGGCTGCATGGGCCAACCAAGGCGACGACGCTTGGCGTTGGCGGCTGCCTGATTGCCTCGATGCTCTATTTCCCGGCCAAGGGCATGGATTTTTCGGTCCACGAATTGCTGGTGACTTTGTTCCTGTTCATCACCGCGCCGATTTCGGCCAATATGGTGGCCAAGGCCTACCTCCACGAACGCAAGGTGGCCGAAGGGCGTAAGGGCGATCCGGCTGCCGATGCCGCCGCCGGGCGGATGCCCTTGCCTGAGGCATCCAGCGCAACCTGCGACTGGGCGACCTTTGGCGCGCCGGGTGCAGCCAAGTCCGACGAGCTTTAGCAGCATTTGGGCGCAAGGCCCGCACGATTGGTCGAAAACGGGCGGGGCGCTTACTTTTTGCAAGGCGTTGACGTTCTACATGCGATGCGTGGCTAAACGCTGGCTGACGGCGGCGTTCAGGCCACGGCAACACCGGGTGCGCCACCAAGCGCAAACCCACAAAGAAACAATAACGAGCCTGCTCATGCGCCTCTTCGCCCCCGATCTCTATCGCAATTTTGCCCTCGGCTTTGCCGCAGGCGCCGTGCTTGTCGCCGGGGCGAGCATTGATCAATGGGCAGGCGATCTCGCCCCCCCTGCGCAGGCCGCCGAACGCGTGTCTGCGCCCGATAGCGACATCGATGGCTTTCTGGCCACCGGCAAGGCAAGGGCTGACTGATGCGCGCCCTGTCGGCTCTGGCGGTGATAACGCTGGCGCTGTCGGCCTGTTCTGGCCCGCTGCAGGCCGCCGAAGAGCCCGTTAACGCGCCTGTCGCCAAGCGGATCGCCAAGGAGGAAGGGCTCCAGACCGCCATCTTTGCAGGCGGCTGTTTCTGGGGCGTCGAAGGCGTCTTCAGCCATGTAAAGGGCGTGACCGCTGCGGTGTCGGGCTATCATGGTGGCAGCGCTGCCACGGCCAAATACTCCATGATTACAGCAGGCGGCACATCCCATGCCGAATCGGTCAAGGTGACCTATGATCCTGCCGTTATCCGCTATGATGAATTGCTGCGGATTTTCTTTTCGGTGGTGGCCGATCCGACGCTGAAAAACCGGCAGGGGCCTGATGTCGGCTCGCATTACCGTTCGGCACTGGTCCCCACCACCGAGGAACAGAAGAAAGTTGCGGCTGCCTATCTGGCGCAGCTTGAAGCGGCAAAGCTGTGGCCGCGCCCGATTGTGACCCGTATCGAACCGCTCAAGACCTTCTATCCGGCGGAAAGCTATCATCAGGACTTCATGGCGAAAAACCCCCGCCACGGCTATATCCTGCGGTGGGACAAGCCCAAGGTCGAGGCCTTGAAAACGCTGTTTCCCTCGCATTACCGCGCGAACTTCCTGCGCGATGCGGGTTGACCCACGCACCCCATAGGAAAATCGCGTTCAAGGCGCTATATTGCACCCTATGGCAACCACGGCGCACACCCACACGCATCATGAACATGATCACCATGAACATCGCGGCGAAAGCCTGATCGAGGCGGCTGCCCGATCGCTGTCAGCCGCAGGCGAACAATGGACGGCGATGCGCGAGGCGGTGTTTGCCGAACTCGCTCGCCATGAGAGGCCGGTTTCGGCCTATGATATTGCCGATCATCTCTCGGCCGCCCGCGGCAAGAGAGTTGCTCCCAATTCGGTCTACCGCATCCTTGATGTGTTCGTGGCCAACAACTTGGCGATGCGGGTGGAAAGCGCCAATGCGTTTCTGGCCAACACCCATCCGGGCTGCGCGCATGATTGCATCTTCCTCGTCTGCGACGAATGCGGCGAGGCAGCGCATATTGACGATGAAAACGTCAGCAAAGCGGTGCGCGGCATCGCAGCGGCGCGCGGCTTCAAGGCGGAGCGGCCCGTGCTGGAGATCCGCGGACTGTGCAAGGCCTGCACCTGAAGCGGCCAGAGCAGTCAGCTTGCCGCTGGCACGAAGGTCGCGCGCTAATCTGGCCTTGATCGCGTGGCGCAATGGCCTGGCCCAGTGGCGCTGCGATCCTCGGCAGGGCTCAAGAGGGCAGCCCCGCGCTCTGCCCATGTTTGCGCACAGCAGTGTGCTCCTCAGGCGCTGCGGTCCTCCGCACGGCCAACCAGAAAACACGCATTGATCTTCCTCAACATCGAATCGACAGGCCGGAAATCAGCGTGTAACGCTGGGGGTTATGAATCAACCACCGCACACTCCCCTGCTCGATCAGGTCATTATCCCTGACGACTTGCGCCGCCTCAAGCCTGAACAACTCCGCCAACTCGCCGACGAACTGCGCGCCGAAATGATCGATGCGGTCAGCGTGTCGGGCGGGCATCTGGGATCGGGCCTTGGCGTGGTCGAACTCACCGTCGCGATCCACTATGTCTTCAACACCCCGACCGATAAGCTGGTGTGGGACGTGGGCCACCAATGCTATCCGCACAAGATCATCACTGGCAGGCGCGATCGGATCCGCACGTTGCGTCAGGGCGGCGGCCTTTCGGGCTTCACCAAGCGTTCGGAAAGCGAATATGATCCTTTTGGCGCCGCGCACTCCTCGACCTCGATCAGCGCGGCGCTGGGCTTTGCCATTGCCAACAAGCTGCAGAACCGCCCCGGCCGCGGCATTGCTGTGATCGGTGACGGCGCGATGAGCGCCGGGATGGCCTATGAAGCGATGAACAACGCCGCCGAAGCGGGCAACCGGCTGATTGTGATCCTTAACGATAATGACATGTCGATCGCGCCGCCGGTGGGCGGGCTTTCGGCTTACCTCGCGCGCATGGTGTCGTCTTCGGAATATCTCGGCATCCGCAGCCTCGCTTCCCGCGCAGTCAAGAAGATGAGCCGCCGCCTGCACGACACCATCGGCAAGGCCGAAGAATTCACCCGCGGCATGGTGACGGGCGGGACATTGTTCGAGGAACTCGGCTTCTACTATGTCGGCCCGATTGATGGGCACAATCTCGATCACCTTATCCCGGTTCTGGAGAACGTGCGCGACACCTCCGAAGGGCCCGTGCTGATCCATGTCGTCACCGAAAAGGGCAAGGGCTATGCCCCTGCTGAAAACTCGGCCGACAAATATCACGGCGTGCCCAAATTCGATGTCATCACCGGCGAAAAGGCCAAGAGCACGCCAAGCGCGCCTGCCTATCAGGACGTATTCGGCCTGACGCTGGCGAAACTGGCGGACAGCGATCCGCGCATCTGCGCCATCACCGCTGCCATGCCTTCGGGCACTGGCGTTGACAAATTCGCCAAGGCGCATCCTTCGCGCAGCTTTGATGTCGGTATTGCCGAACAGCACGCGGTGACGTTCGCAGCAGGTCTTGCCGCCGAAGGGATGCGACCCTTTGCGGCGATCTATTCCACCTTCCTGCAGCGCGCCTATGATCAGGTGGTGCATGATGTGGCGATCCAGAATTTGCCGGTGCGCTTTGCGATTGACCGGGCAGGGCTGGTCGGCGCCGATGGAGCGACCCACGCGGGCAGCTTCGACATTACCTATCTGGCGACGCTCCCCAATATGGTGGTAATGGCTGCGGCTGACGAGGCCGAACTCGTCCACATGACCTACACCGCGGCAGAATATGACGAAGGCCCCATCGCCTTCCGCTATCCGCGCGGCAATGGCACGGGGGTTCCCCTGCCTGATGTCCCGGTGAAGCTCGAAATCGGCAAAGGGCGCATCGTGCGCGAAGGCAGCAAGATTGCGATCCTCTCATTGGGCGCGCGCCTTGCCGAAGCCTTGAAAGCTGCCGATCAGCTCGAGGCCAAGGGGCTTTCCACCAGCGTGGCTGATATGCGCTTTGCCAAGCCACTCGATGAAGAGTTGATCGCCCGCCTGATGCGCAGCCACGAGGTTGTGGTGACAGTCGAGGAAGGTGCGATTGGCGGGCTTGGTGCTCATGTGCTGACCTATGCCAGCGATGAGGGGCTGACCGATGCGGGCCTTAAGATCCGCACGCTGCGTCTGCCCGATACCTTCATCGATCACGATGATCCGATGAAGCAATATGACGAGGCGGGGCTGAACGCGCCGCAGATCGTGGATGCTGTGCTAAAAGCCTTGAAGCACAATTCGGCAGGCGTTGAGGAAGCGCGCGCGTAACCGCTTATGGCTTTGCTCAAGATCGAACGCGATGGCCCCGTCACCACGCTGACGATTGACCGGGCTGAGAGCATGAACCCGCTTGGTGCTCCGGGTGACGGCGATGAATTCGCTGCCGCCTGCGCTGCGATCAACCGCGATATGGAATGCCGGGTGGTGATCCTGACAGGCGCAGGCCGGGCGTTCAGCGCGGGCGGTGATGTCAAGGCGATGCGCGATAAAACGGGCACCTTCGGCGGGACGGCGCCTGCGATCTCCGATGGCTACCGCGACAATATCCACCTGATGCTGCGCGCGCTGTATGGCCTGCGCGTGCCGGTGATCGCGGCGGTGAATGGCCCGGCGATTGGGCTGGGATGCGATGTCGCCTGCCTTGCCGATATCCGCATTGCGAGTGAGACGGCGAAGTTTGGCGTTACTTTCCTCAAACTTGGCATCATCCCCGGCGATGGCGGGACATGGATCCTGCCGCGCGTGATCGGGATGAGCCGGGCGGCAGAGTTGTTCTACACCGGCGATGTGATTGATGCAGCGACGGCCAAGGAGTGGGGGCTGGTGAGCCGGGTGGTCGCTCCCGACGCGCTGATGGACGAGGCCCGCGCGCTGGCCTCACGCATTGCCGCCATGCCTCCGCATAGCCTTCGCCAGTCCAAGATGCTGCTGCGGCAGGGCAGCCAGATCAGCTATGATTCGGCGCTCGAAATGGCGGCGAACACGCAAGCGATGATGCACACCACCGCCGATCACGCCGAAGGTATTGCGGCTCTGCTGGAAAAGCGGCCGGCACACTTCACCGGCGAATAATCACCCTACCCAGCGAAACACCCCTGCCGGAATGCCAGCGCGCCACAGGTGCACCCAGCTTCCCACCAGCCACAGCGCGGTTCCTGCCACCAGCGGCACAGCGCCCACGTTCAGCAGCTTGCCGAAACGCGGCCAGTAACTCGTCTTGGCCGCCCATTGCGCCCACGCCTCGCCCATCTGTTCGCGCTTCTTGGCGTCCTGAAACCATGATCCGACCAGCGCCAGAAACCCCATCGCCAAGGCGGTGATCAGCGTGCGGGTGCTCCACATAAGCACAATATGCGAGGCCGCCCACAGGCCAATCGCCCACATCATCGGGTGGCGGGTGACAAGGAACACACCCCTGGGTTCGGCCCTCGCCTGTTCCTCTGCCATGGGCGTTGGGAGCGCCGGATTGCCGAGGAAGGAACCCGCCAGCAGCACCATCGCAGGCCATGTCAGCACGGTGGCGAGCACCCAGCCCGCCTCTCCCGATCCGCCGAGATCAGCGCCGGGCGCTGCGATAAAGGCGAAATAGACCCAGCCCAATGTCGCAAAGCTGATGAGGGTGTAGGCTCCTTGGAAACCCTTGTCGCCCAGGGCCTTTACCATGGGTGCGCGCAGGGCGTGCGACATGGCCAAATGGCTGCCGACAAAGGCGATATTCGCCGCCACAAGGTTCACCAAGCTCGTGTCCATCCCTGCCTCCTGCGCCCCAACCTCAGCCTCGCGCCTAGTCTTCGATTGCGATCAATTCCACCTTGAACACCAGCGTTGCATTGCCGGGGATCGGCCCGCGCCCAACCGGGCCATAGGCCAAGTCAGCCGGAATCGCGATTTCGATCGTCTCCCCCACGCCCATTTCAGGAATCGCAATCTGCCAGCCAGGAACAAGGCGCGAAAGCGGAAAGGTTGCAGGCTCCCCGCGCGCATAGGAACTGTCGAACACCGTCCCATCAAGCAGACGCCCTTCGTAATGGACAGTGACGATGTCCTGCACGGTGGGCTTTTGCTCCGACGCCGCATAGGTCAGCCAGCGCCAGCGCACGCCGCCGCGGGCAAAGTGCCAGCCATCTTCAGCCGTCAGCCCCAGCAGATAGAGCTGTTGCTGCGAATGCCACGCGGACGTGCCGGGTTCTGGGTTATCCTGAGCTTGGGCAGGCGCGGCCGCGAGCGCCAGCGCGGCTGCCAGCGCCGCCATTTGGAGCGCGCGCCTCACCAGTCAAACGCCTTGGGACGGGCGCTTTCATCGAGATCGCGGTAGCGCTGGCGAAGGCCGCTCTGGTGGCTTTCAAGGCTTTGTTCAACGCCGCTGATGAAAACCTTGGCCGGCACGCTGCCCACTTCGAGCGGATCGCCATCCCAGATCACGACATCACCCACAGCGCCCGGAGCCAGCACGCCTGCGCGCCCTGCAAGGCCGCTGATGCTGGCCGGAACCGAGCTGATCGCGGCGAAGGCCTCACCCCATGAAAGCCCGGCAGCGCCCGGAACTTTCGTCAGCGCCACCAGATTGCCCGCTGTCTGCGACAGGCGGCGTGGGTTTTGCGCCGCTTCGGCGTTGATCGCCACTGTTACGCCGGCGGCCTTCATCCGCCCGATATTGCTTTGCGTGGAGGCCAGTTTCTGAAAGGTCTCAGGCAGATCATCGAGCCCATTGGCAATCACCGGCACTTTGGCAGCCGCAATCTCGGCGGCCACCAGCCAGCCTTCGCTTGCGCCCACCAGCACGAGATCAAGCCGCGGGAACTCCGCCTTCAGCGCCAGAACGCTGCGGATGTCCGCGGCGCGCTCGGCCATAACGTAGAGCTTCTGGCGTCCGGTGACGACGGGAACCAGTGCTTCGGCATCAAAGCGGCCCAGCATCACCTTGTCGCCCTTGATGATTTCGGTGGTGGCCGGCATGCCGCTGCGTCCCGCCAAAGCCTGTGCCTCACGCAGCGCGCCCCGCAGCAGGACTTGCGCTGCCACGCGGCTGCCGCCAGCGATCCGTCCGCCGCCCTCGGACAGATCAACCAGTTGGAACGCGCGCGGGAGCGTTACGGCATTGGCATCGCCATCCAGATCAATGATCGCGCCCTGCCCGCCAAAGATCGAGCCTGAGGGCAAGGTGGTGGTGGCTGCACGGGTGATCCCGGCGGCGCGGTGGACCAGGATGTTCTGCGAGGTGGAATTGATGGCAAGGCTGGCATCAAGCGAGGCGCTGAAAGGAGCGCCGCCCGCGCGCACATCATTCGATTCCCCCACCGCATCAACATCGGCAAGGCCGAGCGAGGTGAGCGTTGCAAACAGGCCGGGCGTGACCCAGCGCCCGTCCGCATCCATGCTTGGCACACCGGCAGGGGCCGCAACCCCGCTGCCCGCTGCCACCACGCGCCCGCCGCGCACCAGCACGCTGCCGCCTTCGATCGGTTCACCGCCATCGCCGATCACAACGCGGGCGTTCGTGATGAAGACATCCTGTGCGAGTGCAGGGGCGGCGAGAGCAACAGCAACAGCACTGGCTGCAAGAGCAACAAACCGCCTCATTTCACATCTCCCGCGCCGGGTTGGCCAAGCTCGAAATCGCTCACGGGCCGCGTTTTGGGGTTCATCGCATCAAACATCAACGCGCCGTCGATCCAGACCTTTTCGGGCCGCGAATAGACGCTCAAGGGATTGCCGTTCCACAGCACCACATCGGCCATCTTGCCGACTTCAAGGCTGCCGGTGACATCGCCGATGCCCATCGCCTTGGCGGGGTTGTGGGTGATCCAGCCGATCACTGTGGCATCGGGAATGTTGATGCCCATACGGCGTCCGGCGGCCTGCGCCTTGGCAGCCTCCTGATTGAGGCGCTGGATATCATTGGCGTCATCGGAATGGATCACCACGCAGGCGCCTTCACGCGCGAGGTAGGCGGCGTTTTCCATGATGCCGTCATAGGCTTCCATCTTGAAGCCATACCAATCGGCCCAGATCGCGCTGCACACGTCGTTTTCGCGCAGCAAATCACCGATCTTGTAAGCCTCAACCGCGTGGTGAAAGGCCGTGACCTTGTAGCCCATTTCCTTCGCCATATCCATCACCAGCGCCATTTCATCGGCGCGGTAGCAATGGTTGTGGACAAGGATTTCGCCGCGCAGCACGCCCACCAGCGTTTCCTTGGCAAGATCGCGGCGGGCCTTTTCGTTGTTGGCATACTCGATCGCATCAAGCCAGGTCTGGCGGTTGACCGCGAAATTGCCCATCCGGGTCGAAGGCATCCGCCCGCGCCCGCCATAGACCCGCTTGGGATTTTCGCCGCAGGCCATCTTGAAACCATAGGGTGCGCCCGGAAACTTCATCTGCTGAACAGTGCGTGCGGGCACATTCTTGAGCGTGACCGAGCGCCCACCCATCAGGTTGGCTGAACCGGGCAGGATCTGCAACGCCGTGATCCCGCCATTGGCGAGCGCGCGGGTGAAGCCCGGGTCTTGTGGCCAGACCGAATGTTCGGCCCAGACATCGGGCGTGGTCGGGCTGGTTGCCTCGTTTCCGTCCGAATGGGCGTCCACGCCCGGCGTCGGGTAATTGCCAAGGTGCGAATGGATGTCGATGATGCCCGGTGTCACGAATTTGCCCGTGCCGTCGAACACCGCGATATCGGCGGGGATCGGCGTATCCGGCCCGCCCACCGACACGATCTTGCCGCCCGACATAAAGACGACGCCGTTTTCGATTTTCCCGCCCTTGCCATCATAGATGGTCGCGCCGCGAATGGCGGTCGCGATGTTGGGGTAGGGTGCGTATGTCGAGGCGAAAGGATCATCCCTTGGCCCCTTGGCCGCAAGCGCGGCTGCCTTGGTGCTGGCCGCTCCTGCCTGAGCGCCGCCGCTGTCAGAACTGGTGGTGGTGCAAGCAGCGAGCGCCCACGCGCCCGCCATCGCGAGGCCAAGGCCGCGCGCAAAATTGGTCGTCATTAACTGCCCTTCCCGTTGTCCCGGTCAGCAATGTGACGGGAAAACGGGGGGCTGTCCATGCAGTTGGACGATTTGCCTTGCGCGCCGGTGCTTATTCAGCAGGACGGGTAGCGGGCTGCAATCCGGCGGCCTGTGGCTCGCCCAGTTCGGCCTCGCCAGCAAGCTCATCATCTTTCAGCGTATCAAGATGCATCAGTTTCTTGATCAGCGGGCTGATAACCATGACGCCCACGCCAATCGCGACCGCGTACCAGCCAACAGTCGAATAGACATCAAGCACCACCTGCTTGCCAGCGGCTTCATCCAGCCCTTCGGCGCCAGTGGCCGCGGCAATCAGCCCGGCGGCAAAATTGCCGGTGGCCGAGGCAAAGAACCATGTCCCCATGATCAGCGATGCCATATGGGCTGGCGCCAGGCGGTTCATCGCCGACAGGCCCACCGGCGACAGGCACAGCTCGCCCGTGGTGTGCAGCAGATAGATCAGGAAGATGAACAAAACCGGCGTCGGCACATCAATGCCCACACTGGTTGCGCCCCACACCAGCACCAGAAAGCCAAGGCCGACCTGCACCACGGCCATGCCGAACTTCATCGGCGCCGAAGGCTCGGCCCCGCGGCGGCCCAGCCCTTGCCACACCATCGCGAACAGCGGCGCAAGCAGCACGATGTAGATCGCGTTGATCGACTGGAACATCGACGCGTTCACGCCTTGGGTGTCGACATATTCATCGGTGAACAGGTTCAAGGACGAGCCCGCCTGTTCGAACAAGGCCCAGAACACGATCGAGGTGAGGATCAGGAACATCGCGGCAAAGATGCGGTTGCGCTCTTCAGCCGGCAGCTTAGTAACCGCAGTGAACAGCACATAAAGCACCAACCCGCCGCCAAAGGCGCCCAGCACATAGCCAACCAGCGCTTGATACTGGATCGCTGTCCAGCACAAGGCGACCATGGCCAAGCCAAGCCCGTAAATGCCCCATTCCTTGGCCCCTGCGATTTTCGCCGGGTCTTTCGGCTCCCCGCGCCCCAGAAGCAGCGGCTTGCCCAGCACAAAGAACACGAGGCCCAGCAGCATCCCGAAGCCAGCAAGGCCAAAGCCATATTCCCAGCCATAGGTCTGCCCGAGATAGCCGCAGATGATCGAGGCGGTGGCCGCGCCCACATTGATGCCCATGTAGAAGATCGTATAGGCCGGATCGCGGCGGATATCGGTGCGGCTGTAAAGCTGGCCCACGATCACCGAGATATTGGCCTTCAAAAAGCCCGATCCCACAATGATCAGCGCCAGCGCCAGCCAGAACACGTTGATCATCGGATCATCCTGACCGCCGCTGCCTTCAAACGCCATGAAGAAGTGGCCGAAGGTCAAGAGCACTGCACCAAACAGCACGGCCTTGCGCTGCCCGATGTAGCGATCCGCCAGATAGCCGCCCACCACTGGCGTGATGTAAACCAGCGCGGTGTAGGCGCCGTAGATGATCGAGGCTTCGGATTTCGAAAACAGCCAGTGCTGCACCAGATAGAAGATCAGGAGCGCGCGCATCCCGTAATAGGAAAAGCGCTCCCACATTTCGGCCATGAACAGCAGGAACAGCCCCTTGGGATGGCCGATCACTTCGGGCTGTGGGCGAGTGACCAGAAACACCCCGCCCAGCAGAAAGGCGGCAAGGGCAATGGCGGCGATGCGGAATGCCCACATTTCGAACGCCGATCCGAATGTGAAGAAAACGCCTTCGATCATAATCTGATTGGATCCCTGAGGTGCGCTGCCTGTGATGGCCCGCCAACAGCGGCGCAACCTAGCGCCTTCGCGGCTCATGTGAAGCATTTGTTGCGCTTGCAACCAGATTGTCGCCGTCCCTTCACCTTGACCTGCGTGGCTGTATTATGGCACTGAAGCACCTTGTCAGGGGACAAACACACTCATGAGCCCGAACCGGCCCGTCTATTTGAAGCTGCGCGATCAGATCGCTGCGGCCATTATGCTCGGAAAATATCCCGAAGGCGCGATGCTGCCTTCCGTGCGCGCGCTGGCTGCCGAACAGGGCGCCAATCCGCTCACTGTCGCCAAGGCTTACCAACAGTTCCAGAATGATGGTCTTGTCGAGGTCCAGCGCGGGGTCGGCATGTATGTGGTAAAAGGCGCGGCCGAGCGCTTGCGCGCGGCTGAGCGCGAGACGTTTCTTCAGCAGGAATGGCCCGAAATCCGCGAACGCATGAAGCAGCTTGGCCTTAATCCTGCCGATTTGATGCAACGCGGTTGATGGCCCGCGCATTATAGACAGGGCCAAATCCCTGCAAGCGCAGCGATTTTCAGTCTATTTATGGTTATTGGGATTGCGTGATGGGCGGTGCAGCGTCTATAGCGGTTTAGCCCATGGTCGCGGGCATTTGGGGAAAACAGCGGGAATAACCCGCCACGGGTGCGGCCTCCTTCTTACAGTGTGGGCCGACATCGGGAGATCACTATGATCCGATCCGAATTGTTGCAGGAACTGCACAAGGACAATCCAGAATTGCGTGCCGAAGAAATCGAACAGGTGGTCGATATCTTCTTTGACGAAATCGCGCAGCGTCTTGCCGAAGGTGGCCGTGTGGAATTGCGCGGCTTTGGTGCTTTTTCCACGCGTGAGCGTGAGGCACGCACCGGACGCAACCCGCGCACCGGTGAGGCCGTGGACGTGGCGGCCAAGCGTGTGCCTTATTTCAAGGCCGGCAAGGAAATCCGCGAGCGTCTCAACGCCGACTGAAGCAAGTCTGCACGAGCATAATTCGGGCGGGCTGCGCGGCGACGCGTGGCCCGCCTTGCCGTGGGTTGCTGATTGTTTGCGGCAATTGAGCGATTGCCGATTGGCGCAGCCGCGCTTATCGCCGCGTGGCTTGGTCAAAGCGGGTGTGGCGGAATGGTAGACGCCGGGGACTTAAAATCCCCTGAGCTTTGCTCGTGCGGGTTCGAGTCCCGCCACCCGCACCAGTTTTGGCTACACAAATTCATCCGGGGGATGAATTTGGGCCAAAACTCCCGACCGCAAGGGAGGGGTGCATGGCTACACAAATTCATCCGGGGGATGAGTTTGTGCCAAAACTCCCGACCGCAAGGGAAACGGCTGTGTGAGACCAGCCGATCTGCAGGGCGTGTCGGCGCTTGGGGCCATCACCCCCTCTCATTTACCATAGGAGGGTATTATCCACCTCTTAACCAGCCGCGTCTTAGGGGGGGAATGTTACGAGACATTCGTCAGTGGCCCGGGATTTGCCGGAACGCTGCGCACAACAAGGCGGCTTGGCGATGGACTTTGCGACCAGCGGATCGCGCATTGCAGAAGAAATGCAGGACGGTGCCGAACAACGCACTGCGCCGCGCTTTGCCTTGCTGATTCGCGCAGCGAAGCTGGTTTGTGAGGTCGGCGAATTCGTGTGCGTCATTCGCGATGTGTCCGACACAGGAATCAGCGTTCGACTGTTCCACGCTCTGCCGGCTGCAGAACAGCTTGCATTGCATATGCCGGCAGGCGGGGTCTATCCGATGACTGCGGTGTGGCAGCGCGAGCACGAGGCGGGGTTCTGCTTTACCGAGCCTGTCGACGTGGGATCGCTCATAAACGAGGCGAGCGCCTATCCCAAGCGTGGGTTGCGGCTTGCGCTCGAATTCCCCGTCACGCTCACCACCCTGACCCAGCGCAGCAGCGCAGTGGTGCGCAACTTCTCACAGCAGGGCGCGCTGATTGAATCTGACGCTCTGTTGGCGATTGATCAGAACCTGCGCATCGAAGCCGGCGAAGTCGCGCGCGAACTGAGCGGGATCCGTGCAAAAGTCCGCTGGCGGCGCGGCACGCGCTATGGTGTGGTGTTTGATGACACTTTCACCCTCGGCGATTTCGCGAAAGTGGCCGCGGGCCTGCAAGCCCCTGAACTTGTGGCCGGACCCGCGCAGCCCAACAGGGTTGCCTAAGCGGGTTGGAAAGTCAGCGCGAGGCCATTGATGCAGTGGCGCTTTCCGGTGGGTTTGGGGCCGTCTCCGAAAATATGCCCGAGATGCCCGCCGCAGCGCGCGCAATGCACCTCGGTCCGGGGGTAGCCGATCTTGTAATCGGTTGAAGTGCCGATAGCCTTTGGGCTTATTGCCTGCCAGAAGCTTGGCCAGCCCGTGCCGCTGTCATATTTGTGCGCCGAGGAATAAAGCGCATTGCCGCAGCCAGCGCAGGCAAAAGTGCCTTTGCGCTTTTCCTTGTTCAAGGGTGAGGTGAAGGCGCGTTCGGTGCCCTCTTCGCGCAGGACATAATATTGTTCGCGGGTCAGAATGCGCCGCCATTGTGCATCCGATTTGGTGACCGGAAAGCTTTTGGCCTGCGCCTCGCTGCCGCATGCCGCCATCCAGGGTACGGCAACAGCCATGCCAGTGGCGGCTAGCAGACGGCGGCGGGTCAGGTGAGGCAGGGGCATGAGGCGTTGGTCCGGTGCTGAAGGCTTCATCCTTACTACGCGCAAAACCAGTGCAGGGTTTCAACCGGACCGGGCCCTCACGCTCAGAACTGCGTGATTTCAACCTCAAGCTTGCGGAAGCCGTGGACGAAATTGGCCTTCACCCGTTCCACATCGCCAGCAACATGGACCCGCATCCGCCGCTTGTGCATTTCTTCCAAAAGCACGCGCAGCTGCAATTCGGCAAGCCGGGCGCCGACACAGCGGTGGATGCCATAGCCAAAGGCAATATGGCGGCGAGTATTCTCGCGGGTGATATCCAGCTTGTGCGGGTTTTCGAACACGGCCTCGTCGCGATTGGCGGCGAGATACCACAGCACCACCTTGTCGCCTTTCTTGATGGTTTGCCCGAAGACTTCGGCATCATCAGTGGCGGTGCGGCGCATATGGGCCAGCGGCGTCTGGAAACGCAGACATTCCTGCACCGCATTGGGGATGAGATCGGGGTTTTCCTCGAACAATTTGCGCTGATCGGGGAAGGCATCCAGCGCGTGGATGATCCCGCTCATGGTGTTGCGGGTTGTGTCATTGCCGCCGACGATCAGCAGCACCAGATTGCCCATGAATTCCTGCGGGCTCATCTGGTTCATGGCGTCGGAATGGATCATCATCGAGATGAGATCATCGCCGGGTTCTTTATCCTGCGATTTCTGGATCCACAGCTGCTGGAAGTAGGCGGCCATTTCACGCAGGATGCCGCGGCGGAATTCATCCAGATCGCGCACCGTGGCGAGTTCAGTGTCGCCCGCCCAGTCCGACCAGAATGTGAGCAGGCGGCGATCTTCCCACGGGAAATCAAACAGCAGCGCCAACATTCCGGTGGTGAGTTCAATCGAAACCTTGTCCACCCAATCGAACACTTCGCCGCGCGGCAGGCTATCCAGCAATTCGCCGGTGCGGGCGCGGATATCGCTTTCCATCGCGGTCATAGCCGAAGGCGTGAATTTGGGAGCGACCGTGCGGCGCTGGCCGGTGTGCTTGGGCCGGTCCATGGCGATGAACATCGGCAGTTCGAAGCGTTCCTCGCCTTCGGGCAGGTCTTCATCCTCGGGCCGGTCAAGGATGGTGATGCCGCCATATTCCCAGCTTGATGAGAACAATTCGGGCAGGGCTTCGATGTGCTGGATCGCGCGGTGGCTGACAACCGCCCAATAGGGGCCAAATGGGCTGTGTTCGATGAAATGCAGATCGCCTGCGTCCTGCATTTCCTTGAAGATCGGCTGCCAGGTGTCTTCAGCGTAAATGTCCGAACGGCTCACATCCCACGGGTTGGGATGGCTCAAAAGCTGCTCGGGGTGAGCCTCAAGATGGGTTTTGAGCGCTTCATAAGCAGTCGGCGAGGAGCGCCATTGCGGGGCTTCGCTGGTTTTGTCGGGGGCAATCGTGGCCATATGTCTCTCCCGTCCGGCGGCGTTGTTCAGGGCCGCTCGTCACGAATCGCATCCTGACCTAACTTACAGCGATGTCAATAGTCAGTTGCCTTTCGGGACTGATTCCGGTGCTCACTCGGCTGGCTCTGGCGCGGTATGCCGCTTGCCGAACAAGGGCTTTTGCGTGCGGCCAGCGCTGCCCGATTTCATCACGCGTTTGCGGAACAATTGTGACCCGGCCTTGACGATGGCCGCCACCGCCAGCGCCTGCCAGCCAAGCGCCGCTGCGTGCACCCACAAGGTTTCGTCCATCGCCGCGCGCGCCAGCATCGCAAAGGGCGAGGACAGCGGGAAGATGATCGCGGCTTTCTCCAGCGTCGAGCCGGGCTGGGTGATGGTGTAGGCGGCCAAAAAGAACACCATCAATTGCAGCATGGTGACCGGCATCGACAAGGTCTGCACTTCGCGCACCGTGCTGGCCATCGCACCAATTGTCAGGAACAGCGCGCCGAGCAAGAGATAGGCCATCGCGAAATAGGTGATGCCGAGCGCCACAAACAAAGGCCAGCCCACCGCAGGGGCGGGCAGGTTGGCGACATCCACCACGCCTGCTTCGGCCACGGCGCTGCCTGCGGCCCACCACAGCGCAGCCCCGGTCAGCCCCCACACCGTAATCCCGACAAAAGAGACGCCGAGCATGGCAAACAGCTTGCCCATAAACACCGCGTCCATGGGGATGGCAGCGGCGAGGATTTCGATGATCTTGTTGGCTTTTTCCTCAACCAGATTGGACAGCACCATGCCGGCCAGCAACATGGTGAGCAGGAACAGCAGCAATTGTCCGGCTTGCGCGGTGGCGATGCGGTTGGAACGCTCGCTCGCGGCGCTGCTGGCCACGATATTCTGGCGCGATTCGGGGAAGGTGGCGGGTGCGGCCTGCAGCACGGTGGCGGCAAGCAGCTCTATCGGGCCGCGCCAACGCGCGGTCGCCTCAGCCGTGCCGACCAGTTCGGGCGCATCGAGCGTGCCGGTGACAATCACGCCAAAGTTGCCGCGCTTGTCCTCAAGATAGGCCGGTGCATCGAAAGCCGGATCGCCAGCCGCCTCGGCTATGGGCTCCAGCGGAGGCAGAGCGCTGCCCAGTTGCTGTGCCAGCTGGGCGCGGGCAGCCAGCATGGCGGCGGTATCCTCAGCGCTCATGGCAAGGCCGATCTCCATGCTCACGGCCTCGCGCTGCACCTGTCCGCCGATGCTGCCAGCCAGCGCGCCGACAATCACCGGAAACAGCGGCCCCAGAAGAAAGAACAGAAAGGCGCGGCTGAACAACACGGCAACAAAGTCGCGCCGGGCGATTACCCATGCGGCTTCGAAGGTGGACAAACGCGGGCGCGCTTCAATCATGGCCTGATCGGGATTGTTCATGCAGCAGCCCTCTGCGTGTCGGCCTGCAATTGCCGCGCGGCGGCTTCCCCTGCGATGGCGACAAAGGCATCGTGCAAACCAGCGCGTTCGATCGACAGCGAGAGAATGCCCGCCTCGCCTTCGATCAACTGTCTGAGCAAGGGTTCAACCCCGCTTTCGGGCAAGGCGAAGTGGAAGAAATCGCCAGTGCGCTTCGTCTCTGGCGGAAGCGCGGCGAGCCAGGCGCCTTCGCGCGCGCGGGTTTCCAGCCGCACCTGCGCCGGGATCCGGTCGCGCGCGGCCTCAACGCTGCCGGCATAGGGCACGCGTCCGCCGGCAATGATCGCAACCCCTTCGCACAGGCGTTCGGCGTGATGAATGACATGGGTTGAGAAAATCACTGTCACCCCATCATCCGCCAGCGCGCGGATCATTCCTTCAAGCTTACCCTGATTGATCGCATCAAGGCCCGAAAACGGCTCATCCAGCACCACCAGCCGCGGGCGGTGCACCAGCGTGCCGAGCAATTGGACAGTCTGCGCCATGCCTTTGGACAATTGCCGGATCTGGCGGGTGGCGGCATGAGCCAAGCCGTGGCGTTCGAGCATTTCCATTCCGCGGCGGCGCCCCTCGGCCAAGGGCAATCCGCGCAAAGCGCCCATGAAGGCAATCGCCTCAATCGCTTTCATCGCCGGATACAGCCCGCGTTCTTCGGGCAGATAGCCGATCAGCCTGCCGATTTCATGCGGGCGATCATGGCCCAGCACCCGGCGCACGCCTTCGTCAGGATCAATAATCCCCAGCAGCATCCGCAAAGTCGTGGTCTTGCCCGCACCATTGGGGCCAAGAATGCCGTAAATCGCCCCTTCGGGCACGGCGATGTCCACGCCATCAACCGCGCGCGTCCCGTCAAAGCTCTTGACGAGGCCCTGCGCCTCGATAGCGAGCGGGCGAGTATCCGCGCTGCGCTTGAATTGTTCGCTGATCGCCATATCCATGAAGTCCGTCTTTAGCGTCCCTGCCTAAACAGGAGCCTCTTCAAGCATGGTTAACGCCCCCGCAGGACTTGGCCTAGAGGCACGCGTTGCGGCTGAGGCGAGGGCGCTTGGCTTTGCTGCTTGCGGGATTGCGAGCGCGGGCGAAGACCCCGTGCGCGCGCGCCGCCTCGACGAATGGCTGGGCGAAGGGCGGCATGGCAGCATGGAGTGGATGGCAGCGCGTCTCCATCATCGCCGCTCGCCCCAAGGGCTGTGGCCCGAGGCGAAGAGCGTGATCGCCTTGGGGGCAAGCTATGCGCCGGGCCATGATCCGCTGGCGCTCGAAGGCTCGCAAACCCATGCCCGGATTTCGGCCTATGCCCAAGGCAAGGACTATCACGATGTGGTGAAGAAACGCCTCAAAGCGCTCGCGCGCTGGCTGGTGGCCGAGGTGCCGGGGGCCGAGGTGAAAGTCTTCGTTGACACCGCGCCGGTGATGGAAAAGCCGCTGGGCGAGGCCGCGGGGCTGGGCTGGCAGGGCAAGCACACCAACCTTGTCAGCCCGGCGCATGGCAGTTGGCTGTTTCTGGGCGCGATCTACACCACGCTCGAATTGCAGCCGTCCGCGCCCCACCGCGACCAATGCGGTTCTTGCCGCGCGTGCCTTGATGCCTGCCCGACCGATGCTTTCCCTGCGCCTTACCAACTGGATGCAAGGCGGTGCATTTCCTATCTGACCATCGAGCATAAGGGGCCTGTCCCGCCAGAATTGCGCGAAGGGCTCGGCAACCGCATCTATGGCTGCGATGATTGTCTGGCGGTCTGCCCGTGGAACAAATTTGCCACCGCCGCGAGCGCGATGCGCGAATTCCTCCCGCGCGCCGAACTGGTTGCGCCGCGTCTGGCGGAATTGCTCAGCCTTGATGATGCAGGCTTTCGCGCGCTGTTTTCAGGCTCTCCGATCAAGCGGATCGGGCGCGATCGTTTTGTGCGCAATTGCCTCTATGCCGCCGGCAACAGCGGCAACCCGGCGCTGGCCGAGCATGTGCGCGGGCTGCTCCATGATCCCGATCCGGTGGTGGCCGAGGCGGCTGAATGGGCGCTTGCGCGATTGGCACCTTGCCCCTCCCCTCGGGGAGGGGGCTAAGGGGGTGGGGGCTCCCGCCAGCGGCCACGTCCGCCCGCTTTGCCTCCGGCAAAGCGGGCGCGCGGTCACATCAGATCTTTCAGCGGCATATCCGGATCGGCCAGCACGGCCGGATCGACCTTGCCCACACCGCTCTCCAGCAGCTTGCGGCCCTGAACATAGTCCTTCATCGTGCCCACACAATCAAACGCGATCGGCTTGCCGTCCTTGAGATAAACCACGGTGAACTTGCGGCTTGCCGGATCGCCGCGCAGCACAGTCTCGTCATAGCCGAGGTTCAGCCCTGCGGTTTGCAGTTTCAGATCATACTGGTTTGACCAGAACCACGGCAGCGCGTGATAGGGTTCCGGCTCCCCCATGATCGCGCGTGCCACGGTGTTGGCCATATCATGCGCGTTCTGCACCGATTCCAGACGGATCACCGCGCCATCGGCAAAGGGATTGGCATGGGCCGCGCAATCGCCGATGGCATAGACATCATCAAGCGTCGTGCGGCAGAATTCATCAACATCGACCCCGTTCGATCCTGCCGCACCCGCCGCAATCAACGGCCCGACCGCAGGCACAATGCCGATGCCCACCACCACCATATCGCATGCCAAGCGGGTGCCATCATCGAGCGCAACGCCCGCTGCCCTGCCCATGCCATCATCGAGGATTTCGCTGACTGCGCAGGACAAGCGCACATCAACGCCCTGACGGCGGTGCTCCTCGGCGTAGAAGGTGGAGAGTTCCTCGCCCGCCACGCGCGCCAGCAGGCGGGGCAGCATTTCGACCAGCACCACTTCGCAGCCGAGCTTGCGCAGCACGGCGGCTGCCTCGAGCCCGATATAGCCGCCGCCGATCACCACGGCGCGGCGCGATCCGGCGGCGAGCGCGGCCATCATCGCATCGGCGTCGCCCTTGTCGCGGACATAGAAGACGTGTTTGAGATTGCCGCCGGGGCATGGCATCCGGCGCGGATCGCCGCCGCCTGACCAGATCAGTTTGTTGTAACCGATCTGGCTGCCATCAGAGAGTTTGATGACGCGGCCCTGCGCATCAATTGCGGTTACGCCGGACCCCAGCCTCAGCCCGATTGCCTTGTCGGCCCAGAATTTCTCCGGGCGGATCATGATGCGTTCAAAGGCTTTGTCGCCGGCCAGATATTCCTTGGACAGGGGCGGGCGTTCATAGGGCGGCGCGGTATCGCGCCCCACCATCATGATAGAGCCTTCAAAGCCCTGCTGGCGCAAGGCAATCCCAGCCTGAGCGCCGCCATGGCCGGTTCCCACAATCACCACATCGGCGTGATCCACTTGGCTTCCCCTCTAGTATCCCGGCGCCCGTGGTTCGCCCCAAACGCCGCACTCGTCAAGGATGATAGCGGCGTTTGGGGCTCACAAATTTGCTATCGATCAAGCACATTGCGTGCCTGCGAGGCAATCTGCGCGAGCATAGCGGGCACGACCGGAGGGCGGCTTTGCGCCCGCGTTATCAGGCTCAGCATCTGCGCAAGGCTACCGGCGTTGGCGTCGGCCCACTCGGCGACCGCGGCGGCTGGATCATCCTTGGCACCCTTGCGCGTCAGCAAGCGGCGCAGGAAATCGAGCCGCATCTGCTGGAAATCGCGCGCCAGCCCATCAACCAGCAAGCGCTCCCACACATCCGACGGGCTCATATGCGCCGCCGTCGCCTGCGCCCAATCGAGACCCAAGCGCCCGCCGACATCGGTAAAGGCATGGGTCAGCCGCGTCGGTTCAACATCGGTATCGAGAGCCAGCCGGGCAATGCCCACCGCGCCATCATAATCGAACAGATCCGCCACGCGGCCAGCCAGCGCAGGCGGCGCGCCCATTGCGATGAAGTGCGCGCGCAAGGCCTGGGATTGCTCGCGGGTCTTGCCGGCCAACAATTCCTCACGCGCATCAGCAAGGCGCGCAACGCCCGTGGCGAGGGCAGCGATCATCGGGCTGACTGCGACCTTGCCCGAAGCGGTCCGCAAAACGTCCGACATCAGATTGCCGACCGCTGCCGCTACGCGTTCGAACAAGGTGATGCGCACGCTTTCCGGCATCGCAGCCTCATCCAGATCGCGCCACAGGCGATCGAGCCGGAAGAGGTTTTCGGCAACGACAAAGGCTGCCGCGACTTCGGCAAAGCCAACGCCTTCTTCCTCGGCCAATTCGAAGGGATGGATCAGGCCGAGCCGGTTGACGATGCGGTTGGAAAGGCTCGTCGCGATCATCTCGCGGCGCAGGCGGTGGCGCTTGATTTCCTCGGCAAACTTGGCCCGCATCGGAGCGGGGAAACGCCCGATCAGGAGGGCTTCGAGCGCCGGATCATCGGGCAGCGCGCTGTTTTCGATCGCGTCTTGCAGCGCCAGCTTGGCCGAAGACAACAGCACGGCAAGTTCGGGCCGGGTCAATCCCTTGCCATCGGCAGCGCGGCGCATCAGCGTCTCGTCATCGGCCAGGCCTTCGGTGCGGCGATCAAGTCCGCCCAATTCTTCGAGCCGTTCAATCAGATGAAGATGCGAAGCTGTCGTCGCCGCACCGCCTGCCTCGGCAATCGAGAGCGCGAGGGCTTGCAGGCGGTTATCCTCCAGCACAATCGCAGCCACTTCATCGGTCATGCTTTCCAGCAGCGCGTTGCGCTTTTTCGCGGAAAGCTTGCCGCTGCGGGTGGCAGCAGCCAGCGCGATCTTGATGTTGACCTCGTTGTCCGAACAATCAACGCCCGCCGAATTGTCGATGAAGTCGGTGTTGATGCGACCTCCAAGACCATCGGCGCCCTTAAGCGAAAACGCGATGCGACCCGCTTGCGTCACACCCAGGTTGGCGCCTTCGCCGATCACCTTGGCACGCACTTCATCGGCGTTGACGCGCAAGCCATCATTGGCCGGATCACCCACCTCGATATGGTTCTCGCTGGGTGCTTTGAGGTAAGTGCCAATCCCGCCAAACCACAAGAGATCAACGGGGCTGCGCAGGATGGCCGAAATCAGCGCCTCGGGCTCGATTTCCTTCACCTCAAGCCCCAAGGCCGCGCGCGCCTGTTTCGACAGCTTGATCTGCTTGGCGCCGCGCGCGAACACCCCGCCGCCTTTCGATATCAGCGCTTTGTCGTAGTCCTCCCAGCTTGAACGCGGCAGATCAAACAGGCGCTTGCGCTCTTGCCAGCTGGTGGCGGGATCGGGCGAGGGATCAATAAAGATGTGGCGGTGATCGAAGGCTGCGACCAGCTTGATCGCCTTGGACAGCAGCATTCCGTTGCCGAACACATCGCCCGACATATCGCCGCAGCCTGCCACGCGCACGGAATCGCTTTGCACGTCGATGCCCATTTCGCGGAAGTGGCGCTGCACGCTCACCCAGGCGCCGCGCGCGGTGATGCCCATGGCCTTGTGATCATAGCCGTTCGAGCCGCCGCTGGCGAAAGCATCATCAAGCCAGAAGTCGCGGGCCTGCGCAATGCCGTTGGCGATGTCGGAGAAGGTCGCGGTCCCCTTGTCGGCGGCGACTACGAAATAGGGGTCTTCCCCGTCGAGCGCACGCACACAATCGGGGTGGACGACGCGGCCTTCCACGATGTTATCGGTGACTGACAAGAGCGTGCGGATAAAGATTTCATAGGCGGCGCGGCCTTCTGCGGCCCAGCCTTCGCGGTCCAATGCGGGCGAAGGCAATTGCTTGGGATAGAACCCGCCCTTGGCGCCGGCGGGCACGATCACGGCATTCTTCACCCGCTGCGCTTTCATCAGGCCGAGGATTTCGGTGCGGAAATCATCGCGCCGGTCCGACCACCTCAGTCCCCCGCGTGCCACCGCGCCGGAACGCAGATGAATGCCCTCGACCCGCGATGAATAGACGAAAATCTCGCGCCACGGCACGGGCTTGGGCAGCGCTGGAACCTGAGCGGAATCAAACTTGAACGCCAGCGCTTCGGCCGCGGCAGGCGCAAAGGCATTGGTGCGCAGCACCGCGCCAATCGCTGCCCAATAGCGGCGCAGCAGACGATCATCATTGATCGCGGTGACTTTGGCGAGCGCGCGGGTGAAGGCGGCCTTTGCAGCCGCTTCTGCGTCGGCCCTGTCGCTGGCAAACGCGGGATCATGGCGCGCGGTGAACAGATCGATCATGGCCCGCGTTGCAGCAGGCGCAGCCGCCAGCGCATCGACGACTGTGTAAATGGTAAAGCCCATCCCCGTCTGGCGCAGATAGCGATAGAACGCGCGCAGCCAGTCGGCCTGGCAGGCGGTAAGGCCAATACCCGGAACCAGACGATTGAAGGGATCATCCTCAGCCGCTGCGTTCAGGACATCATCAAGCGCGCCTTCGATCAATCCCGTGCGCGCCAGCAGCTTGGCGGCATCGACCCCGGTGGGCAGCGCGAGGATGAAATCGTGGATCGAGCCCAGGGTGGGATCTGCCAGAAAAGTCGGCACTTCGGCCATCACCTTGAAACCGAAATTTTCCAGCGCCGGAACCGCATCGGACAGCGGCAGCTTGCCCTTGAGGCAATAGACCTTGAGCCGCAGCACATCAGCGCTATCGCTTTCCAGGCGATAGAGCCGCACAGCGCGGTCTGGCGCGCTTGCCTCGGTGCTGTCGGTCGACTGGGCGAGCGGACGCAGCTTGGCGATATCGAGTGCGGCTTCGGCCGGGCCATAGGCCATGCGATAGGCTGGCGGAAAGGCGGGGGCATAGCGCGCCGCAATGGCCGCGGCGCGCCCATCGTCTGCGCTGCTGGCAAGGTGGCCTTCCACAGCCTCACTCCAGCCGCGCAGCATTTCGATGAGGCGTTCCTCGATCACACCATCATCGGGCATATCCTCGCAGGCGCGCACGTCGATCAGGAACCGCAGCAGCGCAAGACTGCTGCTTTCGATCTCGACGCTCCAGTCGAGCAGCCCTGCGCCGGGCGTTTCCAGCAGCATCGCCTGGATCTGCAGGCGCACATCGGTGGAAAGCTGATCGCGCGGCAGCCACACGAAAGCAAAGACATGGCGTTCAAGCGTGGAGCGCACCATCACCACGCGCGGGCGCGGGCGGTCAATCAACGCCATCTTGGCAGTCACCAGTTCGGCCACCTTGGGCTGAGCAAAGGCAATCAGAAGATCATTGGGGAGCGAGGTGAAAGCATGCACCAGCGCCTTGCCCGCATGGCCTGACGGCGCAAAGCCGAGGGTCTGGGTAAGGCTCTGCAGGGTTTCGCGCAGCACCGGAACTTCACCCGGGCGTGAGGCAAGCGCTGCGCTGGTCCAGAGGCCAGCGTGGAGTGAGAGCGCCGTGATCGCGCCGTTTTCGCGCACTGGCACGATGAACAGATCAAGTGGGCTGAGGCGGTGAACGCGCGACTGGCGGTTCGACTTGATCACCAGCAGGTGGCGCGGCGTGCCGGCAGCCTCTTGCGCATCAAACCAGTCGAAAGCGCGAGCATAGGAGGCTTCGGCCAGCAGTTCATGCGCTGAAGTCCGGCAAACGCCGAGCATACTGCGCGTCGTTCCGCTGCGTTCGCGGATAAGGTGGCCAAGCTGTGTCAGCATCCCGTCGTTCAGCCAAGTCAGCAGCGTGCTCGCTTCGGGCGCAGGGCCTGCAATGCTGGCAGCATCTTCAGCCATGGTGGCCTGCATTGCGGGCCAATCGGCCACGGCTGCGCGCACATCCTCCAGCGTCTCGTTCAGCAGCGCGGCAAGTTCGCGGCGCTGGCGGGCATCGGCGCGCGGCGTTTCGATATAGACCAGCGATTCAGCCACGCCTGCCGCATCGCCGATCCGCGTCACCGCGCCGCTTGCGTCGCGCTCCACCTTGGCAACCGGGTGCAGCAATACGTCGATGGTCAGGCCCAAAGAGGCAATCGCACCTGCAATCGAATCCACCAGGAACGGCATGTCATCATTGATGACCGCAATCTGCAAGGCACGCTTGGTTCCGGTGCTGGATGCGATCTTCACCAGGGATTCGCCCGGCGAGCGGCGTGTCATGGCGGCGGCGAGGAATTCAGCGGCATCGCCCAGCGCTGCCTTGCCAAGCGGACGATCGCCCGGCAGGACCGAGCGGGCAAGCCGCGTTTCGAGCGCTGTTCGCACATCAGCGGTTTTGGCGGCAGTTTTCGAGACCATATGAGGGGCTCCCGGCATCCTCTGTTCCGGCGCTGTTCAGGAAATATTATTGTGCCGGATTGTTTCTATCTATCGCTTGGCCGATACGCTTTTAGCGGGCGTCACGCAAGAACAGGCATGCGCATTGCTGCCAGCGTGAGTTCGAGACTGCGGATGCGCGCGGCCGGATCATAGGTTGATCCGCACAGCATGATTTCATCGGCCCCGGTGCGCGCGATAAAGGCTTCGATTGCGGTGCGCACTTCGTCGGGCGTGCCCACCGCGGCGGCTTGCCCAAGGTGAGCAAGCATGGCTTGGGCCGCAGGGGGCAGGCTGGCGCGGTAACCGGCAAGTGGCGGTGGCAGCTTGCCCGGATTGCCGGTGCGCAGCGCCACGAAACTTTGCGCCTGACTGGATGCGATGAGTTCGGCTTCCTCAGATGTATCGGCGGCAAAGACATTCATCGCCACCATCACATGAGGCCGCGCCAGCGCTTCTGATGGCTGGAAATCGCGGCGATAAAGCGTCAGCGCTGCATCAAGATGATCGGGCGCGAAATGGGCGGCAAAGGCGTAGGGCAGCCCAAGTTTGGCAGCAAGGCTGGCGCCGAACAGGCTCGATCCCAGCATCCACAATTCGATGTTGGCGCCATAGCCGGGCGTCGCGCGGATCGGCAGATCCACATCGCCTGTCAGCAGAGCGCGCAGTTCGAGCACGTCCTGCGGGAAATATTCAGCGGCTTGATGCAGGTTTTTCCTGAGCGCGCGTTGCAATTCCGGCCCAGCCCCCGGTGCACGGCCAAGGCCCAGATCAACCCGGCCCGGAAAGAGCGCATCCAGCGTGCCGAATTGTTCGGCGATCTGGAACGGGGTGTGATTGGGCAGCATGATGCCGCCTGAGCCAATGCGGATACGGCTGGTGGCGTTGCCGATATGCGCAAGCACCACCGATGTCGCGCCGCCTGCAATCCCGTCCATCGCGTGATGTTCGGCCACCCAGAACCGTTTGCAGCCCAGCCGTTCTGCCGCACGGGCAAGATCGGCGCTGGCAGCGAGAGCTTGGGCCACAGTTCCATCCTCGCGCACCGGAACAAGATCAAGCACGGAAAAATCTGTCATGGCGCGTCCTCCTCCTCGCCAGCCAATTGCGCAAGATAGCCGCGGGCAGTCTCTGCGAAGGGGCTGTCCGGATCAAGGGTGATCACCGATTGCCAACTCGAGCGCGCGGCCTCATCGCGTCCGTCCAGCACCGCGATGACGCCTGCCTCAAGGCCGACTTGGGGGTTCTTGGGCGCGCGTTGGGCAGCGCGTTCTATCGCGGCTTGCGCATCAGTCAGCCGATCCAGCCGCCTGAGCAGCGTTGCATAAAGCAGCCAGCCTTCTGCGCGATCGGGCGCGATCTGGGTTGCTTGCGAAAGAGCGCTGAGCGCGGCCTCTTCGCGTCCGCCCGCCACCAGCACGCGCGCGGTGTCGGTGAGCGCAATTGCCTCGATCACCTGTGCCTTACCCTTGCGGGCATCCTCGCGCGCTTCGGCCAAAAGCGACAGGGCCGCTGCGCTGTCGCGGGCCTCGAAGGCGGCATTGCCCGCCATCGCGGCAAAGCGCGCGCGGGTGGCAGGTTCGGTCGTCGGCGTGTCTTCGCGTGCGGCAATGAATGCCTCGCGCGCCTCGTTCCAGCGACCCAGTTGCACCGCTGCTGTGCCAAGACACAGGTTGGCAAGCACCGCGTCCACGCCTGTCACTTCGGTGCGACGGATCTGGGCCATCGAATGGGCGCGCGCCGGATCGGCATCGATCTGGTCAAGGCATGATTGCAGCCACCCGCTTGAGGGATTGATGGTGCGCGCTTCCACGACCGGATCGCGCGTAACGCGTGCGCGGCGTGGCGGCGGGCGATTGATCAGCGGATCATCGGCGCGCGGCAGCGTGTCCAGCGTGGGGTTGGGGCCGACTTGCAGCAGCAGGGCGAGAAGGAGCGACATGGCAGCATTACTCGTAATAAAAGGCGGCAACCGCGCGTTCGATCACGGCAATATCGGCGGGCCGCGACAGGCGATGATCCCCGTCCTTTATCAGTGTAACCTGAACGCTGTCCGAAGCGAGCGCTGCGGCGAGCTTGAGGCTGATTTCCCAAGGCACATCATCATCGCGCTGGCCGTGGATAAGGTGCACCGGGCAGGTGAGCGCAATCCTGCCCTCCAGCCGCATATGGTGCGCAGCATCGGCATAAAGTCCGGCATAGGTGGGTGTCGGCTCTGGTCCATAGGGATTGGGCTCGAAGATGGTTTCGCCCGCTGCCAGCGCCGCTTGCTGTTCGGATGTGTAGCCCCAGCGCGTGAAATCGGGCGCGGGCGCAATGCCGATCATCCCGCAAAGGCGCGCGCCAAGGCCTTCGGCCACCAGCAGCATCAGCCAGCCGCCCATCGAGGAGCCGACCAGCAGCACCGGCCCTGCAACATAGGCGTCGATCAGCGCCAGCACCTCATCACGCCAGCGCGACAGCGTGCCGTCTGCAAAATCGCCCGAACTCGACCCGCAGCCTGAATAGTCCATCAGCAGGCATCCGCGCCCCTCCGCCGTGGCGCGCTCGAACAGAGCGGTCGCCTTGCTGCCGCTCATGTCCGACATATAGCCCGGCAGAAACACCAGCGTTGGCTGTGCGGCGCGGGGGGCGGCAGGCGGCACATGGCGAAAGGCGATGCGGCGGCCATCGGGCAGGGTGTGATAGCGAAGCTCGGACATAACCCTCTCTTGCCTTGCTCTTTGGGCAAAGCGCAACCATTCTGACACGCCCTGCCGATTGTCACACACCCGCAACGCGAGAGGTTTAGCCCGCATCATCATGACCGACAAAACCACCCCCCCGCAATTGCCCGCCCCCTCCCCTGCCGCGCTGACCCGGCGCGGATTGTTCACTCTTGCGGGCGCTTCGGCGGCGCTGGCTGCCACCCCCTTGGTGGCGAAGAGTTTCGGCAGCGGCTTTACCCATGGTGTTGCCAGCGGCGAACCTGCCGCCAATTCGGTGCTGCTGTGGACGCGCTATGTCGCCGATGCCGACACGGCGCTGACATGGGAGGTGAGCGCTTCAGAAGATTTCACCCGCCCCATCGCCAGCGGCGCAGCCACCGCTTCGCCTGCAAGGGATTGCTGCGCCAAGGCGACCGCCAGCGGGCTCGCCCCCGGCCGGTGGTATTTCTACCGCTTTGTCGCTCCAGATGGCAGCACTTCGGATGTGGGCCGCACCCGCACCCTTCCTGAAGGGCCGACTGAGAATTTCCGCCTCGCGGTGTTTTCCTGTTCGAATTACGGGTTCGGCTATTTCAACGCCTATGGCCATGCGGCGCAAGTCGCGGATTGCGATCTGGCGCTGCATCTTGGCGATTACATCTACGAATACGAAAAGGGCACTTACCCCAGCCCTCAGCAGGCCGCCGAAGGGCGTGTGCTTGCACCGGAAAACGAGATCATCAGCCTCGCCGATTACCGTCTGCGCTATGCGACCTATCGCGCCGATCCCGATCTGCGCCGCATCCATCAGGTGCTGCCGATGATCTGCATCATGGACGATCATGAAAGCGCCAATGACAGCTGGCACGGCGGCGCGGAAAACCATGATCCGGCGACCGAGGGTGATTGGGAAACCCGCAAGGCGATTGCCTTTCAGGTGCACCGCGAATGGCTGCCGGTCTCGGATGATCCCTATGCCGCCTATCAGGTGGGCGATCTGGCAACCTTGTTCCGACTGGAAACCCGCCTGCTCGCGCGCGATGAACAGCTTGATCTCGGCACGGTGCTGAAAGGTGCGACCGACCCGCAAAGCGCGATGGAAGCGCTGGTTGCCTTCCGCGATGGCGCCTATGCCGACCCCACCCGCACCATGCTGGGCGCCGCGCAGGAAGCATGGCTGGCCGCTGGGCTGGCCGCTTCGGCCAAGGGCGGCACAGCCTGGCAGGTGCTGGTGCAGCAGGTGCTGATGGGCAACCTCAAGACGCCGGTGAGCCTTGCCGATCAGCTTGGCGATGCGCTGCCCGATTACATCCGCCAGCGCTTGATGGCAGCAACGCTGGCCAGCCAGACCGGTCTTCCGGCCAATATGGATGCATGGGATGGCTATCCGGCAGCCCGGGCGCGGCTGCTGAAATCCGCGCTTGAGGCCGATGCCAATCTGCTTGTGCTGGCAGGCGACACCCATAATGGCTGGGCCTTTGAATTGGGGCACGAAGGCGCGGCGGCAGGGGTGGAGTTCGGCGTGCACAGCGTGTCCTCGCCCGGCTTTGAGAACTATTTGTCATTTGTCCCGCCCGCCGATCTTGCTGCTGCTCTGGTTGCCACCAACGAAGGGCTCAAATGGGCCGACACCGCGCAGCGCGGCTATATGGTGGTGGAGTTGACGCGCGCGCGCGCCACCACCGAATACCGCTTCACCGGCAATGTGCGTCAGCGTTCGACCAAGCTGGCCGGCACCAAGCGGATTTCGGCAGCGGCAGGCGCGGGCAAGCTGGATGTCTGAGGGCGCGGCCGAAGGGTGATGACAGGCTGCGCCTTGCGCGCTATACGGCGCACCATGGCGAAGCCGATCACCACCCGTGTAACCACCACTACCACCCGGACTAGTTCCGGGCGGGGGCTCGCGCGTTAATCACGCAACGCCCGCCGCCCGGCCTCGGGGCGGTGTGCGGTGTCCTCCCCTTGTGCTGAATCTCGAAACACCGCTCTTCCGGTGCTCAGGCCTTTGTGGCAGGGGCGCGCCAAACGAGACGGATTTGCGACGATGACGGAACTGCTCAAGATCAGCTTGCCCGATGGCTCGGTGCGCGAAGTGCCCCCGGGATCCACGCCGGCCGACATTGCTGCGGCCATCGGCCCGGGCCTTGCCAAGGCGGCGCTTGCGGCGCGGGTGAATGGCGAGGTGCGCGACCTCACCCGGCCCTTCGAAGGCGATGCCGAATTGGCGCTCATCACCGCGCGCGACGAAGCCGACGCGCTGGAGCTTGCCCGCCATGATTACGCCCATGTGCTGGCCGAAGCGGTGCAGGCGCTGTTTCCGGGCACGCAGATCACCTTTGGCCCTGCGACCGATGATGGCTTTTACTATGACGTGAAGGCGCCCGACACGCGCGGCCCCTTTGGCATGGAAGACCTGCCCGCGATCGAGGAAAAGATGCGCGAGATTATCCGCGCCGACAAGCCGCTCAGGCGCGAAGTGTGGAGCCGCGAGGCGCTGATCGCCAAGTGGGAGGGCGAGGGCGAGAGCTTCAAGGCTGAATGGGCCAAGGAACTGCCCGAGGGCGAGGAGCTCACTGTTTACTGGTCGGGCGATGACTGGCTCGATATGTGCCGCGGTCCGCACTTGCCTTCGACCGGCAAGCTGGACCCAGACGCCTTCAAACTGATGCGCGTGGCCGGCGCTTATTGGCGCGGGGATCAGAACAACGCGCAATTAACGCGCATTTACGGCACGGGATGGCTCAATAAGAAGCAATTGAACGCGCACCTCATGCGCCTTGAAGAAGCTGCCAAGCGCGATCACCGCAAGCTGGGGCGCGAGCTTGATCTGTTCCACTTTGAAGATTTTGCCCCCGGCGCAGTGTTCTGGCATCCGCATGGCTGGAGCCTGTTCCAGAACCTCATCGCCTATATGCGCCGCCGTCAGGAGCAGGCGGGCTATGTCGAGGTCAACACGCCTGATGTGATGGACCGCAGCCTGTGGGAGACTTCGGGCCACTGGTTCAATTATGGCGAGCACATGTTCACCACGCAAACCGAGGATGAGCGGGTGTTTGCGCTCAAACCGATGAATTGCCCGGGCGGGGTGTCGCTGTTTGCGCATGGCCTGAAAAGCTATCGCGATCTGCCGCTGCGCATGGCTGAATTTGGTAAGGTGCACCGTTATGAGCCTTCAGGCGCGCTCCACGGATTGATGCGCGTGCGCCATTTCACGCAGGATGATGCGCATATCTTCTGCACGGCCGATCAGCTGAATGACGAAAACCGCGCGGTGGTCGCCCTGGTGCTCGATATCTACCGCGAGTTCGGCTTTGAGGATGTTCGCATCAAGCTTTCCACCCGGCCCGAAAACCGCATGGGCTCGGATGAAACGTGGGACCGGCTCGAAGGCTCGCTGATCGATACGCTTGATGCGATGGGCCATGAATACACCATCAATGAAGGCGAGGGCGCCTTTTATGGCCCCAAGCTGGAATTTGTGCTGCGCGATGCGATCGGGCGCGATTGGCAATGCGGCACGCTTCAGGTTGATATGAACCTGCCTCAAGCCTTTGATATTGGATATATTGGGGAGGATGGCGAGCGGCATCGCCCGGTGATGCTGCACCGCGCGCTGTTCGGCTCGCTGGAACGCTTTATCGGTATCCTGATCGAGCACTACGCCGGAAAGTTGCCCACCTGGCTCGCGCCGGTGCAGGCGGTGGTGGCCACCATTGTTTCTGACGCCAATGATTATGCGCATGAAGTCGAGGCGCGATTGAAAGCGGCAGGCATACGCGTCGAAACCGACACCCGCAACGAGAAGATCAACTACAAGGTGCGCGAACACAGCCTCGCCAAGGTTCCGCACCTGCTGGTGGTGGGCAAGCGCGAGGCCGAGGAGGGCACTGTCGCGGTGCGCACACTGGGCGCAGAGCATCAGAAGGTGATGGGGCTTGATGAGGCCATCGCCATGCTGCGCGCCGAGGCAACGCCGCCTGATCTGGTCGCCATTTGATAACGGAGAATTGCGTGATGAAGCTGCCCACCCTGCTCGCTGCCGCTGGCGCGCTGATGCTGCTTGTCGCTTGCGGAGCGGATGGAGCCAAGGACGAAGGCGCGGTCGATCATTCGGCCATGGATCATTCGGCCATGGATCATTCTGGCCACGACATGGGGCCAGAGGCCAAGACTGATCTTACCGAGGCACAAGCAGCCTACAAGGCGGTGAATGATCGGATGCACGCGGGCATGGCCGATATTCCGGCCGATCCCGATGTGGCTTTCATGGCCGGGATGCTCGCCCATCACCAGGGCGCGGTCGAGATGTCGGAAGTGGCGTTGCAATACGCCAAGGACGCGCAGGCGCGTGATCTCGCAGCGCGCGTGATCGCTGCGCAAAAGGAAGAAATCGCCGAGATGGAAGCCTGGCTCAAGGAGCGCAGCGCGAAGTAAGCGCGCATCATGGAGCTTGTCGCCGGGTTCACAGGCTTGCAAATCGCCGTAGCGCTTGCCGCGGCGCTCGGCGCAAGCTTCGTGCGCGGGCTGACCGGCTTCGGCATGGCGATTTTGCTGGTGCCGATCCTTGCGTTGGCCCTGCCTCCGGTTGAGGCTGTGGTGCTGGGCAATTGTCTCTCGCTGTTCATCGGCCTCACTGAAATCCGCACCCTGGTGCGCGAATCGGAACGCACTGCGTGGGTCATTGGTGCACTGGTGGTGGTGACGACTCCGCTCGGCCTGTGGGCGCTGTTTGTGACCACGCCTGATATTGCGCGGCTGGTGATTGCGCTGATCGCCTTCAGCGCGTTTCTCGCCATACTCCTGCCACGCCGGGGCAGCGGCGTGCCGGGGCGGCTGGTAACAGGCGGAGTCGGCGTTTTGAGCGGGCTGATGACCGGCTATGCCGGAATGCCGGGGCCGCCGGTTGTGCCCTATTATGCAGGGCGTGCCTTGCCGCGTGTGACTGTCAAGGCATCCATGCTGCTGATCTTTACTATTGCGGCAGCTGCGGGAATCGCGAGCGCGGCTTGGCTTGGCATCCTGCGCTGGCAATTGCCGCTGTTTGCAGCTGTCATGCTGCCGGTGATCCTTGGCGGCAACCGGCTCGGCATGATGGTTTCAGGCCGGATCAGCGATCCCGTCTGGCGCGCCTGTGTAGGATTTGTGCTGGGCGCAGCGGCGCTGGGTGCGATGCTACGGCTGTTCTAGTTACAGCGGCAGGACGGGCCCTGCCATCATCAGCGCCAGCGCGCAGCCAAGCACAATCACGCCGCGCACCAGATCGAGCGGATCGAAGCGTTCTTGGCCAAGTGGCAGATTGAGAGTGCGGGCAAAGATGTGGGCGCGTTCCATGGGCTATGGATTGCGCCCAAACTTCCTAACAAAGCGTTAAGCCGCCGGCATTTGCTGGCTGGCGCAGTGAAAGCCCCCGCCGCCTGCCAGCACGGCTTCCCCCGGAAGGCCGATGGTGTCCCGATCCGGGAACAGCGCGGCAATCGCCGCCACGCCGTCCGCATCATGGGGTGAGCCAAAGGTCGGCACCACCACCAGATGCGAAGTGATCGCAAAGTTCACATAGCTGGCGGGCTCCACCACCCCATCGCGCAGGATAAGACCGGGCGACGGGATGCGCGCCACTTTCACGCCGAAAGCCTCGGCCCGCGCGGCCGAATCGGCATAGATCTGGGCATTGGGATCAGCTGTGCCGGTCGCTTCAGGCACCACCAGCACGCCCGGCGCGACAAAACGGGCAAGGTTATCAACGTGCCCGTCGGTGTGATCATTGATAAGTCCATCGCCCAGCCACAGCACTTGGGTAAAGCCAAGCTGCTCTGCCAGTTCAGCCTCAATCTCCGTGCGGTTCATGGCGGGGTTGCGATTGGGGTTGAGCAGGCACTGCTCGGTTGTGGCCACCAGTCCCGTGCCATCGCCATCCACCGCGCCGCCTTCGAGGATCATGGCAGATTGGGTGATCGCCAACCCTGCATCGCGCGCCAATTCTGCACCAATTTCGGTGTCGCCCGGCATCAGATATTTGCCGCCCCAGCCATTGAAGCCGAATCGCCGCGCGGCAAGGCCCCCATCGCCCTCGCGTACCACCAGCGGGCCGGTGTCGCGCAACCAGATATCTCCATAGGCGCGCTGTTCGAGCGTCACCTTGCTGCTCACCAGAGCGCGCGCGCGGGCAGCATTGGCTTCATCGCGCACGAGCAGGCGCACCTGCTGCCCGCTATCCGCCACCGCATTGGCAAAGGCGGCGATCTGTTCCTGCGCAGGCTCAAGCCAGCCGGGCCATTCTTCGGCCAGATGGGGAAAGCCGATCCAGATCCAGTCCTGCGGCGCCCATTCAGGCGGCATCAGCGCAGCCATATCAACACCCCTTCTCAGCCGCCGCGCAGCTGGCGTCGCGAATGCCGCGGAATTCATCGCCCGCATTCCAATTGGGCCAGCTTGTGCTCATGGCAAGGCTGCGTCCGATGCGGAAATAGAGCTGCAGGTCCGCCATCACGCCTGCCCAGTTCCAGTTCGGATCATATTCATCCTTGGGCCCGTGATAGCGGTTTGCGCGGTAATCTTCGGCTACCTTCGCGCCCGCCGCACGCCCGCCCTCGATCAGGTCTTCGCCGCCATCAAGATAGAGCATCGGCACGCCGCGTTTCGCCAGGGAAAAGTGGTCCGAGCGGTAATAATAGCCTGCCTCAGGTGCGGAATCGGGTGTTACCACCCGGCCATCGGCCTTGAGCGCCGCCATCAGGAAAGCATCGAGTTGTGACTTGCCATTGCCGACCGCGGTGATGTCGCGTGCCGGGCCTGCCACCAGAAAGGCGTCCATGTTGACGCCGCCGACAGTCTGCGCGAGCGGGAACACCGGATTGGCAGCGTACCATGCCGAACCCAGCAATCCGGATTCCTCCGCCGTCACCGCCAGAAACACTAGGCTGCGGCGCGGCGCGCCTGCCTTGGCGTGGGCTTCGGCCAGCGCGACCAGCGCTGCTGTCCCGGTCGCATTATCGACCGCGCCGTTGCAGATGTCGTCGCCGTCGCTCGCCGGCGTGCAACGCCCCAGATGATCCCAATGGGCGGTGTGGAGCACATATTCATCAGCCGCCTCGGCCCCCGGCAGAATGCCGATCACATTGTGCGAGAGGAATTTGCGGCTGGTGTTGGCAAAGCTCACTCCGGCCTTCAGCCCGAGCGGCACCGGCTTGAACCCCTTTTTCCCCGCCGCCTTGGTGAGTGCGCCCAAATCCTGCCCGGCGCTCGTCAGCACGGCGCGCGCTGCGTCCTTGTGGAGCCAGCCATTCATTTGGGTGAGTGGCGGCGGATTGTCGCCATATTGCGGGTGGGCCTGCGGGCCGTTCCACGAACTTTCCACCACATTCCAGCCATAGCTTGCTGGCTGCGTGTCATGGACGATCAGAGCGGCTGCTGCACCTTGGCGCGCGGCTTCCTCGAACTTGTAAGTCCAGCGCCCGTAATAGGTCATCGCCTTGCCGCCAAACGGCCCATCAAGGCCCGGCGCTTGCCAATCGGGATCATTGACGAGGATCACCACGGTTTTGCCGGTTACATCGACGCCGGCGTAATCATTCCAGCCCTTTTCGGGCGCGTTGATGCCATAGCCGACAAACACCATTTCGCTGTCCGCGATGCGTGTTTCGGCCTCCTCGCGATAGGTCACGCCGACCCAGTCCCGCGCAAAATCGAGCGCCAGCGGGGTCTTTCCGCCGGTGATGGTAAGCGCGGAGTGATTGGCCCCTGTGATCTCCATCAGTGGCACTTCCTGCAGCCAGCTGTCCCCATTGCCCGGCTGCAGGCCCGCTGCCTTGAAGCGCTCGATCAGAAAGGCGAGGGTCTTTTCCTCACCGATGGTGCCGGGAGCGCGGCCTTCAAATTCATCGCTCGAAAGCACCCGGGTAACTTCGCGCATGGTGTCCTCGGACAATTCGCCCGGCGTGATTTCGGGAATGTCGAGCGCGACTTCCTGCTGCTCGGTGAGAACATCGCAGGCTCCCAGCATCATCGCGCCCGCCAGAACCGCACTCCACACTCCCCCATGCCGTTTCATTGCTGCCATGCTCCCTTGTGCGCAACATTGCGTGAACCTGCGCCGCAATCGCAGAGCCGCGCGCCGCACGCAAGCCGCTCGCCCTCTTGCGCGCGGGCTCATGCACCGCCAAAGCAAGTGGGATGGGAGAGCCAAATCAAGCCGGTTGGAACGCTGCGCTGGAGCGTGCGCAGGGGCATTCACCCTTTCTGGCGCGTGCGCTTGAGCGTCAGCCCTTGCTGGCTGAAATGCTGGCGGCGGGCGACGAGGCAGCGGCTTTTGCCTTTGCTCGCGATGCCGGGGCGCACGAGGATGCAGGCATTGCCCTGCGGCGTGAGCGGCTGGCGCTGGCGACCTTGCTTGCCGTGGGCGATCTGGCCGGAGCCTTTCCGCTGGCGCGCGTGGTGGCAGAGCTTTCCGCCTTTGCCGACCGCGCGCTGGATCGCGCCATCCGCACCGCGATTGTCGAACGCACCGGAGAAGACAGCGCAGCAGGCATGATCGCGCTGGCGCTGGGCAAGCAGGGGGCGGGCGAGCTCAACTATTCCTCGGATATCGACCCGATCCTGCTTTATGACCCGCGCACCCTGCCGCGCCGGGCAAGCGATGATGCGGGCGATGCGGCCAATCGCTATGCCCGCCGGGTGGTGGCGCTGCTGTCGGAAAATACGAGCGAAGGATACGTGCTGCGCGTTGATCTGCGGCTGCGCCCGGCCAGCGAGATCAGCCCGCTGGCGGTTTCGCGCGGGGCGGCGCTGGCCCATTATCAGGGGGCAGCGCTGGCGTGGGAGCGGGCTGCCTTCATCCGCGCGCGTGCGGCGGCCGGCGATATCGCGGCGGGCGAGGCTTTCCTTGAGGAGATCGGGCCGTTTGTGTGGCGCAGCCATCTTGATTTCGGCGCGATCGAGGAAATCCGCGAACTCACCCGCCGCATCCGTGACAGTTATGACGGCCCGCGGGTGGTGGGGCCGGGGTTTGATCTCAAACGCGGGCAGGGCGGCATCCGCGAGATCGAATTTTTCGCCCAGACCCACCAGCTGATCCACGGCGGGCGCGATCGCTCCTTGCGCCTGCGCGGCACGCGCGCGGCGCTTGATGCGTTGGCCATGGCAGGGCGCATCAGCCCGGAAGATGCCGCCATCCTCGGCGCTGGCTATGACCGGCTGCGCGAGGTCGAACACCGCTTGCAGATGGTGCATGATCGCCAGACCCACAGCCTGCCTGATGGTGCAGCGCTGGATAATGTCGCGCGGCTTGATGGGCTGGAGAGCGGGGCGGCGCTGGTGGCCGAACTCACTGAACTCACCCAGCGCACAGGCAGCATCTATGAACAACTGATCCGCGCGCGCCCTGCGCCGGTCCCTGCGACCCATCAGGCCAGCGATCTGGCCGCATGGCTGGGCGACTTGGGTTTCGAGGAACCCGAAGTCCTTGCCAGGCGCATCGAAGGCTGGAGCGAGGGGCGTTTTTCCTGCCTGCGCACGCCGCAGGCCCTGCGCGCCTTTGCCGCGCTCCAGCCGCTCCTGATCGAGGCCATGGCGGCAAGCGATGATCCGATGCGTGCGATCACGCGGTGGGAAAGCATCCTTGAACGCGTGCCATCTGCGATCACGCTGTTCCAGCTGCTCGCCGCCCAGCCGGTGTTGCTCGATCGGCTGGTCGCCACCCTGACGCTTGCGCCGGTGCTCTCGGATGAACTGGCGCGGCGGCCCGAATTGCTCGACACTTTGCTCGATCGCGATGCGCTTGATCTGCCGGGCGACATACCGGCCATCATGGCGCGGATGGAAGGAAAGGCCGCGCGGCGCGATTATGAGGCGCTGCTCGATGCCATCCGGGTGGTGACGGGCGAGGTGCGCTTTGCGCTGGGCGTGCAGCTGATCGAAGGGCTCGCTGATCCGCTCGATATCGCCCATGCCCTGTCGCGCCTCGCTGAGGCGGCGATGGCGCTCGCCATGCAGGGCGCGGTGCGCGAGTTCGAGGTCAAGCATGGCCGCGTGCCGGGCGGTGAATTGCTGGTGCTGGGGCTGGGGCGGCTGGGCGGCGGGGCGCTCACCCATGCTTCTGATCTCGATATTGTTTACCTGTTCACCGGCGATTTCGCTGCGCGCTCGGATGGCGAGCGACCCCTAGGCGCGACGCAATATTTCAACCGCCTCGCCAGCCGGGTGAGCGCGGCCCTGTCCGTGCCGACCGCGCAGGGCGCGCTCTATGAAGTGGACACGCGCCTGCGCCCGCAGGGCAATCAGGGGCCGCTGGCAGTGAGCTGCGAGGCCTTTGCCAAATATCAGCGCGAGGCGGCCTGGACGTGGGAGCACATGGCGCTCGCCCGCGCGCGGGTGCTGGCCGGATCGCCAGCGGCGCGCGCTGAGCTTGAAGCAATCCTGCGCGATGTCATCCGTGCCCCCCGCGATGCCGAAACCTTGCGCGCAGCGGTGGTCGAAATGCGCGAGCGCATGGCCGAGCACAAACAACCTGGCGGGCCGATTGATGCCAAGCTCCTGCGCGGCGGGCTGGTTGATCTCGAATTCATCGTCCAGTTCCTGCAATTGCGCGGGACAGATGCAAGCGGCGCAGCGCTGGCGCAGGTCGCCCCCGAAGCGCTCGATCCGGATCTGTCGGTGGCCATCGCCGCCTTGATCGGCGCGGGCCTGCTTCCGCCCGCAATCGCACAGGCGCATGAATTGATGACCCGGATGCTGGTGGCCGGACGCCTGCTTGCGCCCGGCGGCAAGGAGCCGCCCGCTTGCGGTGCGAAGGCCATGGCGCGCGCCTGCGGGGCGGCGGATTACGATGGGCTCTTGCGCGCCTTTGCCGAGGCAAGGCAAAGCGTCGCCGGGGTCTGGAAGGCGATTCTCGGGACGGATATTGTGGACATTACGCAGGAGACAAAGCGATGAGCACCTTTCCCCAAGTGGGCGACATGATCCCCGATATCACCATGACCACGCCCGATGGCGGCAACGTGAAGCCTTCGGACTTTGCGGGGCAGAAGCTGGTGATCTTCTTCTACCCCAAGGATGACACCCCCGGCTGCACCACCGAGAACAAGGATTTCTCCGCGATGAAGGCGGAGTTCGATGCCGCTGGCGTAGCGCTGCTGGGGGTGAGCAAGGACACGCCCCAAAAGCACCAGAAATTCATCGCCAAGCATGGCCTCACCGCGCCGCTCGCCAGCGATGCCGAAGAAGGCGGGCTGTCCGATGCGCTGGGCGTCTGGGCGGAAAAGCAGATGTATGGCAAGACCTATATGGGCATGGTGCGTTCGACCTATCTGGTGGATGCCGAAGGCAGGATCGCGCAGGTCTGGGACAAGGTGAAGGTCAAGGGCCACGCCGAGGACGTGCTCGCTGCCGCCAAGGCGCTCTAAGCTTTGCCGCGGTCTGTTGCTTCAGCCATTCACGGCGCGCTGCTCACGGCCGAGCCGCGCGCCAAGTGCTTTGCCACCCGCGCTCTGGCAAGGGACTGGCGGCGCGGCGCTTTGGCGTTCGAATTTGACGCCGTCATGCCCGATGCGCCCGCCCGGCCCTGTCGGCCGGAATTGCTCGCGCCCTCGCAAATGCCCAAGCGGGGCAAGTTCGGATCGGAGCGCGCCCGGATCGCCTTGTGGCACAGCCTGGCGCATATCGAATTCGTCGCCATCGATCTGGCGCTCGATATGGCGGGGCGCTTCGGGGCGGAAATGGGCGAGGAGTTCGTGAGCGATTTCCTTGGCGTTGCCGCTGACGAGGCAATGCATTTCGCGCTGCTGGCAAGGAAGCTTGAAAGCCTCGGGAGCCATTATGGCGCGTTGCCAGCGCATGGCGGCTTGTGGGAAGCGGCCTATGGCACGCGTCACGATGTCGCAGCGCGGCTGGCCGTGGTGCCAATGGTGCTCGAAGCGCGCGGGCTTGATGTGACGCCTGCGACGCTTGCGCGGGTCAGGGCGGCAGGTGATGCGGGCGGTGCGAAAATTCTTGCCCGCATACTTGACGACGAAATCCGCCACGTCGCTTACGGAACCAAGCACTTTTTGCGCTGTGCCGAAATGGTGCAGGCGAATCCCGAAACCCTGTGGCAGGGCCTCGTAAAACGGCACTTTGGCGGCAGCCTTAAGCCTCCGTTCAACGACTCAGCGCGTCTTGCAGCCGGTTTGTCGCGGGAATTCTACGCGGCCGTTGCCTCCTAACGACTCGCCTGCAACACCACGATCCAACAGAGCGCAAAAGATGCGCCGCAACATCTCACGGCCGGTAAGGCCGAAAATAGGGATCGGGTCCGGATGAAAAATTTTCTGCGCGAATGTTCCGGATTCCTTGCCGTTTGTTGCGCCCTTCTGGTTTTCAGCACGGCCAATGTGGCTTCGGCCAACACCGCTTCCAGCGCGTCTGCCAACGCATCAAGCGCGACCAGCGCTGATATGCTTGAGCCGGTTCGGGATGCCCAGAATGAAGGCCTGAACGCGGCGGATCAGCGGTTCCGTTCGCTGTTCTCCAGCTGGACCTCACTGGACAACAGCGCCACTCGCCTGCCGACTGAGCGTTCGGTGGTGTCGATCCCTTCGCGCATGCCGTTGATGGGTTCGGTGCTGACGAGCTCCTTCGGGATGCGTTCGCATCCGGTATTGGGCGGAATGCGCAAACACTCGGGCATTGATCTGGCTGCGCCGACCGGCACGCCGGTCTACGCAACCGCCGATGGTGTGGTGAGCCGCGCTGACTGGTTTTCGAGCTATGGTCTTTACATCAGCATTGAACACGGCGCGTCGTTGCAGACGCGCTATGCTCACCTGTCGCGCCTTGCGGTTGCAAATGGCGATGTGGTCAAGAAAGGCGATCTGATCGGCTATGTCGGATCGACCGGCCGTTCGACCGGCCCGCATCTTCATTACGAAGTTCGCGTTGATGGGGTTGCAGTCAATCCAATTCCGTATATGATGGCCGACGAACGCCGGTTCGCCGCCACCAAAAGCAGCGAATTGACGGGCAGCGGTGGCGAGTAATTTGTCGCCCTTGCATTGAGGAATTGCCTGCGAAAAGCGGGCCGGACATTGGAGAGGGTGTCCGATATTGGCGGCGGGTTATCCCGCCGCCTTTTTTTGTGCCAATCGGGCAGATCTTTCGAAATAGGTAGCAATTCCCATACTGTTTTTGCTTGGCATTGCGCGCGTGCGCGCTAGATTTCCGAGCGAGAGAGCGAGTGAGGGTGACACCAACCCGATGCTCGCCCAACGGGAGAGAATTGATGTCGATGCATCCGATAGCGCACGCTGCCCGCCGCCCCGATCACCCCGCTGTGATTATGACGGGTTCGGGCAAACAGATCACCTATGGCGAGATGGAGGCAGCGGCCAATCGCTTTGCCCGCCTGCTGCGCACTTATGGCGTGGGGAAGGGCGATGCCTTTGCCGTGCTGCTGGAAAACCGCATCGAATATTTCACCCTGATCTGGGGCTCGCAGCGTTCGGGCACGATGCTGGTGCCAATCTCCTCGCGCCTCACCGCGCCGGAGGCCGCCTATATCATCCGCGATTCTGAGGCCAAGCTGCTCATCACGAGCGGGACTTTTGCCCCCCTGCTTGACCAGATTCGCAGCGAATGTCCGGGGCTCAAGGTGCTGGTGATGGATGCAGGCGATGCAAGTGATTTCGCCGCCGCGCTGGCGGCTGAGGATGCATCGAGCTTTCCCGATCAGACCGCCGGCATGGTGATGCTCTATTCATCGGGCACCACGGGCCGTCCCAAAGGCATTCGCCCGGCTCCGCCCGAAGATTCCGATCCTCAAGCGGCCGTGCCGCTGATTGGCCTGGCCGTCATGGGGGCAGGGATGCCCACCGATGGCTCGATGGTCTATCTCTCGCCCGCCCCGCTCTATCACGCAGCGCCCATCGGCTGGTGTTCGGTGGTGCACCGGCTGGGCGGCACGGTGGTGATGATGGAGAAGTTCGATCCCGAAGAGGCTCTCAAGGCGATCGAGCGTTACAAGGTGACCGACAGCCAGTGGGTGCCGACCCATTTCGTGCGTTTCCTCAAACTCGATCCGGCGATCCGCACCAGATATGATCTTTCCAGCCACGCCCGCGCGCTCCATGCCGCAGCGCCTTGCCCGGTGCCGATCAAGCGCGAGATGATCGAATGGTGGGGGCCGATCATCAATGAATATTATGCTGGCAGCGAGATGATCGGCATGACGCTGGTCAAGTCCGAACATTGGCTGGCGAAGCCCGGCACAGTCGGCATCGCGGTGCATGGCAAGGTCCATGTCTGCGGGCCCGATGGCGAGGAAGTGGCTCCGGGCACCGATGGCCTCATCTATTTCGAAAACGAAAACTTGCCGACCTATCACAATGATCCGGCCAAGACCGCCGAAGCCATGCATCCCAAGGGCTGGATGACGCTGGGCGATATCGGGCACTTGGATAGCGACGGGTTCCTTTATCTCACCGACCGCAAGAGCCACATGATCATCAGCGGGGGCGTCAATATCTATCCGCAGGAGATTGAAAACCTGCTGGTGACCCATGAAAAAGTGATGGATGCCGCTGTGATTGGCGCGCCGTGCCCGGACCTTGGCGAAAAGGTGGTCGCGGTGGTGCAGCCAAAGGACATGGCCGATGCAGGCGAAGCGCTGGAGGCTGAACTGCGCGAGTTTCTTTCGGCAAGCCTCTCCAAGATCAAGATGCCCAAGCTGTTTGATTTCCGGCCCGACCTGCCGCGCGAGGCCAATGGCAAGCTCTACAAGCGCGAATTGCGCGATGAATATGCCGCCCGCGCCAAGGCCGAAGGGGTGGCAGCGTAATGGCCAGCACAGCCCCGGCGCCCGCCACTCTGCCGCCTGATCTGGCGCGGCAGGTTATCAGCCCGCAGGCCTATGGCGAGTGGACCGGATTGCTCGATCTGTTCGATCATATCCGCGACACCACGCCGGTTGCGCGCATCGAGCCCGATACGCCCGGCCTGTTTGAACCCTTCTGGCTCATCACCCGCTATGATGATGTGATGCGCATTTCCAAGGACAATGCGGGTTTCCTCAACAATCCGCGGCCCGTGGTGTTCAGCTTCAATCAGGCGATTGAATTCAGCCGCGCGGCGACCGGTTCGAATATGCTGGTCGATTCGCTGGTGGTGTTCGATGCCCCGATCCACCCCAAATATCGCAAGCTGACGCAGGAATGGTTCATGCCGCGCAATCTGGCGCAGCTTGAAGGCGAATTGCGCGCGCTGGCGGCGCGCACTGTCGAGAACATGATCGCAGCGGGCCCGGAGATTGATTTCGTCAAGCTTGTCTCCGGCCCCTATCCCTTGCGCGTGGTGATGCAGATTTTGGGCGTGCCCGAGGCTGATGAACTGCGGATGCAAATGCTCACCCAGCAATTGTTCGGCGGGCAGGACAAGGACCTGTCCGGCACCGGCATGGAGAATATGACGCCCGAACAAGTGGTCCAGCTGGTGGCGGGCGCGGTCAAAAGCTTTGAGGATTATTTCAGCGCGCTGGCCGAGGAACGCCGACAGAACCCCACCGATGATGTCGCCAGCGTGATTGCCAATGCGCTGGTGGACGGAAAGCCGCTGCCGCCGCGTGATATGGCGGGATATTACATTATTGTCGCCACCGCCGGCCACGACACCACCAGCGCCAGCACCGCAGGGGCGATGCAGGCCCTTGCCAATGATCCGGAGCAATATGCCCGCGTGCGCGCCGATCGCTCGCTGCTTCCCGGCATTGTCGAAGAAGCGATCCGCTGGACTTCTCCGGTGCAGCATTTCATGCGCACAGCGGCTGAAGATTGCGAGATCGGCGGACAACAGATCAAGGCCGGCGACTGGCTGATGATCAATTATGTCGCGGCCAATCACGACCCCGCCCAGTTTCCCGATCCGCGCCGCTTTGATGCGGCCCGCTCGCCCAACCGCCATCTCGCTTTCGGAGCGGGCGCGCATCAATGCTTGGGGCTGCACCTTGCGCGTCTGGAAATGCGCATCCTGTTCGAAGCGCTGCTCGATCGGGTGGCGGCGGTGGAACCGGCGGGCGAGGCGAGCCGCGCCACCAGCACCTTTGTCGGTGGGTTGAAAACCTTGCCCTTGCGGATCACGCCTGCCTAGCCGGTCAGGCCAGCAGGCGCTGCACCATCTTGCGCACATCCCCGCCCATATCGGGGCGGGCCAGCGCGAGCGCCAGCGTGGCTTCGACAAAGCCGATCTTGCTGCCGCAATCATAGCGCGTGCCGTCAAAGGTTACCGCGTGGAAGGGTTGCCGCCCGATCATCTGCGCCATCGCGTCGGTGAGCTGGATCTCGTCGCCTGCGCCTTTGCCTTGCGTCTCCAGCACCCGCATCACTTCGGGCTGGAGGATGTAGCGGCCCGAGACAATTTTGTTCGACGGCGCTTCGGCTACCGGCGGCTTTTCGACCAGCCCGCGCACCTCGGTGATCGCGCCGTGCGAGGGGCCGGGATCAATCACACCATAGCTTGAAACCTCGTCATGCGGGACTTCGAGCACTGATATCAGATTGCCGCCCAATTCTTGATAGGCTTCGACCATCTGCTTCATGCAGCCCGACCCGCCTTCGCGTGCCACCATCAATTCATCGGGCAGGAAAATCGCAAAAGGTTCATCGCCAACAATCGCCCGCGCACACCAGATCGCATGGCCAAGTCCCATCGGCACTTGCTGGCGCACCGCGATGATATCGCCCGGCGTGGCCCGCGTCGGCTCAAGCACGGCGAGGCTCTTGCCGCGTTCCGACAAGGTGCTTTCCAGTTCGAAAGCCATGTCGAAATGTTCGATGATCGCGGTCTTGCCGCGGCCGGTGACAAAGATCATCTGTTCGATCCCCGCCTCGCGTGCTTCATCGACGGCATACTGGATCAGCGGACGATCCACCACCGGCAGCAGCTCCTTGGGAATGGCTTTGGTTGCAGGCAGGAAACGCGTGCCCAGACCGGCAACCGGAAACACTGCTTTCTTGATGGGTTTGGTAGACATGCAGGCGGGGACCTCTTTCTGGATCGGAGAGACGAGTTTTTGCGCCCTTGGCCGTTCCGTGCCGCGCTGGCCCTGCAAGGTCAATCACAGAACGCAAGGATTGCACGCAAGATTGCGCCAAACGCGCATTTCGCTAAAGCAGGGGGCATGGACAAGCTTATCATTCGCGGTGGCAACCGCCTTTCCGGCGCAATCCCGATTTCCGGTGCCAAGAATGCCGCGCTCACTCTTATCCCCTGTGCCCTGCTGACCGAAGAACCGCTGACCTTGCGCAATCTGCCGCGGCTGGCGGATATTGACGGGTTTCAGCACCTGATGAACCAGTTTGGTGTCACCACTGTGATACAGGGCACACGGCCTGAAGATTTCGGCCGGGTGATGAGCATGGAGGCGACCCGCATCACCTCGACGGTGGCGCCCTATGATCTCGTCAGGAAAATGCGCGCCTCGATTCTGGTGCTGGGCCCGATGCTGGCGCGTGCCGGGGAGGCGACAGTCTCGATGCCGGGTGGCTGCGCTATCGGCAATCGCCCGATTGATCTCCACCTGAAAGCTTTGGAAGCCTTTGGCGCGCGTATTGAACTGGCCGCAGGCTATGTAAGGGCCATGCAGCCTGATGGCGGGATGCCGGGCGGCGATTTCGATTTCCCGGTGGTGAGCGTCGGCGCAACCGAAAACGCGTTGATGGCGGCGGTGCTGGCCAACGGCACGAGCCGGTTGTTCAACGCCGCGCGCGAACCGGAAATTGTCGATCTGTGCAATATGCTAGTGGCGATGGGCGCGGAGATTGAGGGCATTGGCACGTCCACTCTCACCATCCATGGTGTGAAGCGTCTGCACGGGGCGACCTACCGCGTGATGCCTGACCGGATCGAGGCAGGCTCCTATGCCTGCGCCGCGGCCATCACCGGGGGCGAGGTGCGGCTGGAAGGCGCGCGCGCCGATGAAATGATGGCGACGATCCATGCCCTGCAAGCGATTGGCATTCATGTCGAGTGGGAAGCCAAAAGTGTCACCGTGAAAGCTAATGGTGCGCTGAAAGCGACCAATCTCACGACTGCGCCCTATCCCGGCCTTGCCACCGATATGCAGGCGCAATTGATGGCGCTTTTGTGCAAGGCCGAGGGGGCGAGCGTGCTGAAAGAAACGATCTTTGAAAATCGCTTCATGCATGTGCCCGAACTCGCGCGCATGGGGGCCGACATTACCACTGAAGGGCGCACCGCGATTGTGCGCGGCGTCCCTCGGCTCACCGGCGCTGAAGTCATGGCAACGGACCTGCGCGCTTCGATGAGCCTCGTGATCGCAGCGCTGGCCGCCGAAGGCGAGACGGTGGTGCGCCGTCTTTATCACCTTGATCGCGGCTATGAACGGCTGGAGGAAAAGCTCCAGCTGGTGGGCGCGGATATCGAACGGGTGGACGATTAGCTTGGCCTTATGCTGGCCTGCAAATCGCGCCAGCGCAGCCTTTGCGGTGCTCACGACCCAAAAGGTCGCTGCGCGCCGGGTGCCGTGCTGGCACAATTTTCGGCGAAGCCTAAACCCAAGCTGCGAAGTGCCCTATGGCGCATTCACCACCAGCCACACCCGGATCGCGCTCGCCAGCCCCGGCGGCGTGGGCGACTGGATGCGCGCCGCATCAATCCGCGCCACCAGCGCGTTGATCGGCACGCCTTCGCGCGCAGCGGCGGCAACCAGCATGTCCCAGAACAGGGGTTCCAGACTGATCGAGGTCTTGTGTCCGGCGATTTCCACCGAACGTTTAACCGGCGGGTGAAAGGGTGAGGGCGCTTGTTCTGGCATCCTCACCCCATAGCAGAGTGCAGGTGGGACGCGCGCGGCTATTTGCGCGCAGCCCTGTCTCAGCTCAAGGTTACCGCGGCAGGGTGGTTGCTCCCATCAGCGCTTCATCGACGCTGCGCGCGCATTGGCGCCCCTCGCGGATCGCCCAGACGACAAGGCTCTGCCCGCGCCGCATATCGCCGCAGGCAAACACGCCGGGAACGCTGGTTTTGTAGCTGTCGGTGTCGGCGCTGACATTGCCGCGCCCGGTCAATTCCACGCCCGCCTGTTCGAGGAGGCCAGCCTTCCTAGGCCCGGTAAAGCCCATGGCGAGCAGGATCAGATCGGCCGGAATGGTGAAAGTGCTGCCTTCCACTTCCTGCATCTGGCCGCCTTTCCATTCGACCCGCACGCATTCGAGGCCGGTCACCTTCTCGCCATCACCGATCACCCGTTTGGTCAGCACCGCCCAGTCGCGCTCGACGCCCTCCTGATGGCTCGACGAGGTGCGCAGCTTCAAGGGCCAGTCGGGCCAGGTCAGCGCCTTGTCTTCCTTTTCCGGCGGCTTGGGCATGATTTCAAGCTGGGTGACGCTGGCCGCGCCTTGCCGGTTCGACGTGCCGACACAATCGCTCCCGGTGTCGCCGCCGCCGATCACCACCACGTGCTTGCCGGTGGCCGTCAGGCTGCCGCGCGGTGCGGCGCGCAATTCATCATCGCCGGCCACGCGCTTGTTCTGCTGGGTCAGGAATTCCATCGCGAGGCGCACGCCGGGCATTTCTGCGCCCGGAATATCGAGCTGGCGCGCTTCTTCCGCGCCGCCTGCCAGCACCACCGCATCGTAATTCTCCGACAGCGTCTTGAAGGAGATATCGACGCCCACTTCCTTGGAGGTTTTGAAGGTTACCCCTTCGGCTTCCATCTGGACGCAGCGTCGGTTGATAAGGTGCTTTTCCATCTTGAAATCAGGAATGCCGTAACGAAGGAGCCCGCCCACGCGGTCGGCCTTTTCGAACACGGTGACGCTGTGCCCGGCGCGTGCCAATTGCTGCGCACAAGCCATGCCCGCAGGGCCCGAGCCAACCACCGCGACCTGCTTGCCGGTCTTCTTTTCAGGGATCTGCGGCTTGATCCAGCCTTCCTGCCACCCGCGATCGACGATGGCACATTCGATCGATTTGATCGTGACCGGCTGATCGATGATGTTGAGCGTGCAGGATGCCTCGCACGGGGCGGGGCAGATGCGGCCCGTAAATTCGGGGAAATTGTTGGTGGAATGCAGCACGGTGAGCGCGTTTTTCCAGTCCCCTTCATAGACCAGATGGTTCCAGTCGGGGATGATGTTGTTCACCGGACAGCCATTGTGGCAGTAGGGAATGCCGCAATCCATGCAGCGCGAGGCCTGCGATTGCAGGGTCGCATCATCCGGCTGGATGACAAATTCGCGGTAATTCTTCAGCCGCTCTTTCGGGTCGAGATAGTCCCGCTCGCGGCGATCCAGCTCAAGAAATCCGGTTTCCTTGCCCACGTCACTTTACCTTCGTTCCATTCGTCATTGCGAGGGGCTGAAGGCCCCGTGGCAATCCAGAGCTGCGCCGTGCCGCTCTGGATTGCTTCGCCTGCGGCTCGCAATGACGAGACAATAACAACTACTCTGCTGCTACGCTCGCCGCCTCGGCGCGTTCCGCTTCGAGAGCTTTCAGCGCCTTGGCATAATCGCGCGGCATCACTTTGACGAAGCATTTGAGCGCCGCATCCCAATCGGCCAGCAGCGCGCCCGCCAGCTTGCTGCCGGTGTGAAGCTGATGCCGTTCGACCAGAATGCGAAGGCGCTCGGCATCATGCCGCAGCATATCGCCCATGCCGAAATCATGCACTGAGCGCGGACGTTGAGCCGGGCGGCCGGTGCCTTCCTCGGCGTCAGGCTCTGCCGAAACAGGCAACAGATCAACCTGCGCGTGATTGACCAGACCGCTGAATTCACCAGTCGGATCATAGACATAGGCGACCCCGCCGCTCATTCCTGCGGCAAAGTTGCGCCCGGTCTTGCCCAGCAACACCACCACGCCGCCGGTCATATATTCGCAGGCGTGATCGCCCGCGCCTTCGACCACCGCGATCGCGCCCGAATTGCGGACCGCGAAACGCTCGCCTGCAACGCCGTTGAAATAGGCCTCACCGGCAATCGCACCATACAGGACGGTGTTGCCGACGATGATGTTGTCCTGCGCGCTGCGCGGGGCGCTCTCCGGCTGGCGCACAATGATGCGTCCGCCCGAAAGCCCCTTGCCGACATAGTCATTGGCATCGCCCACCAGATCGAGCGTCACGCCATGCGCTGCCCACGCGCCGAAGCTCTGCCCCGCCACGCCCGTCAGATTGATGCGGATCGTGTCGGTCGGCAGGCCTTCGTGGCCATGCGCCTTGGCGATTTCGCCCGACAGCATCGCGCCCACGGTCCGATTGACGTTGCGCACTTCGTAGGCAAGCTGCACCGGCTGCCTGGTGTCGATAGCGCTGCGGCAATCAGCGATCAGCTGATTATCAAGCGCGCTTTCAAGGCCATGTTCCTGCGTGCCCGTCTGATGGAGCGAGGCTCCTTCAGCCAGCGGAACTTGATGCAGGATGCGCGACAAATCAACGCCGCGCGCCTTCCAGTGCCGCTCCATCCGGCGGGTGTCGAGCCGGTCAACCCGCCCGACCATTTCCTCGACCGTGCGGAAGCCCATTTCGGCCATGATCGCCCGCAGTTCCTCAGCGACGAAGAAGAAGTAGTTGATGACGTGTTCGGGCTGACCGGTGAAGCGTGCGCGCAGCACCGGGTCTTGCGTCGCAACGCCGACGGGGCAGGTGTTGAGGTGGCACTTGCGCATCATGATGCAGCCGGCCGCAATCAACGGCGCGGTGGCAAAGCCGAATTCATCCGCACCCAGCAGCGCACCAATCGCCACATCGCGGCCAGTCCGCAAGCCCCCATCGACCTGCACCGCGATGCGGCTGCGAAGATCATTAAGGAGCAGCGTCTGCTGGGTTTCGGCAAGGCCGATTTCCCACGGGCTACCCGCGTGCGTCAGCGATGTGAGCGGCGACGCGCCCGTGCCGCCGTCGTAGCCTGAAATCGTGACATGATCGGCGCGTGCCTTGGACACGCCCGCCGCGACCGTGCCAACGCCCACTTCGGACACCAGCTTGACCGAAATGCGCGCCACCGGGTTCACGTTTTTGAGGTCGTGAATCAGCTGCGCCAAGTCTTCGATCGAATAGATGTCATGGTGCGGCGGCGGGCTGATGAGACCCACGCCCGGCGTGGAGTGGCGCACCGCGCCAATCCGCTTGTCGACCTTGTGGCCCGGCAGCTGGCCGCCCTCGCCGGGCTTGGCGCCCTGCGCCATCTTGATCTGGATGTCGTCCGAATTGACGAGATACTCCGTCGTCACCCCGAACCGCCCCGAGGCGACCTGTTTGATCCGGCTGCGCATCGAGTCGCCGTTTTCAAGGCGCTTGAAGCGGAATGGCTCCTCGCCGCCTTCGCCCGTGTTGGAACGCCCGCCGATGCGGTTCATCGCAATCGCCATGGTCGAATGGGCTTCGTGGCTGATGGAGCCCAAGCTCATCGCGCCGGTGGCAAAGCGCTTCACGATTTCGCTTGCCGGTTCGACCTCGTCGAGCGGCACGGGTTTGTCCGCCTTCTTGAATTCGAGCAATCCGCGGATCGTCAGCAGCCGTTCGGATTGTTCGTTGATCGAGCGCGCGAACTCCTCGTAATTCTTCGGATCATGGCCGCGCACCGCGTGCTGCAATTGCGCGACGTTCTGCGGCGTCCAGGCGTGTTCCTCACCGCGCAGCCGATATTTATAGATGCCGCCCACATCGAGCATCGTTTCATAGAGCGGATCATCGCCGTAAGCCTGCTCATGACGGCGCAGCGCCTCCTCGGCGACTTCGGCAAGGCCGATGCCTTCGATGGTTGTCGCCGTGCCGGTGAAATATTGCTCGATAAAGGCGGATGACAGGCCCACCGCGTCGAAAATCTGCGCGCCGCAATAGGACTGATAGGTCGAAATGCCCATCTTGGACATGACCTTGCGGATGCCCTTGCCCACGCCCTTGATATAATTGTCCCGCACCTTGTGCGGGGCAAGATCAGGGTGACGGCGCGCGCGCAGGTCTTCCAAGGTTTCGAGCGCGAGATAGGGGTTGATCGCTTCTGCGCCATAGCCTGCGAGCACGCAGAAATGATGCACTTCGCGCGCTTCGCCGGTTTCCACGACGAGGCCCGTCTGCATCCGCAAACCTTGGCGCACCAGATGGTGATGCACCGCCGCGGTTGCCAGCAATGCAGGCATCGGCACGCGGGCTTCGCTTTGCGCGCGGTCGGACAGGACGAGGATGTTCTTGTCCTGCAGCACCGCCTCGGTCGCGGCCCAGCACATTTCCTTGATCGCTTGGCCAAGGCCATCAGCCCCGCTGGCCGCGTCCCATGTCATGTCGATGGTTTCGCAGCGGAACGCGCCGTCGAGCACTTCTTCAACCGAACGGATCTTCGCGAGATCCTCGTTGGAAAGGATTGGCTGATCGACTTCGAGGCGCTTGTGCGTCCCCGCATCGCGGCCCAGCAGATTGGGACGCGGGCCGATCATGCTGGTGAGGCTCATCACCAATTCTTCACGGATCGGATCGATCGGCGGATTGGTGACCTGCGCGAAGTTCTGCTTGAAATAATCATAGAGCAGGCGCGAGCGGTTGGACAGCACGGCGAGCGGCGTGTCGGTTCCCATCGAACCCACCGGATCATCACCTGCCACCGCCATGGGTTCGAGGAACTTGGAGATGTCTTCCTGCGTGTAGCCAAAAGCCTGCTGACGCTTAAGCAAGCTTGTGCCTTCGGTGGCCACTTCGCTGGCGGCCTCGGAAGCTTCGATCCCGGCGATGTCTTCCAGCTTGTACTGCGCTTGCTCCAGCCACTTGGCATAGGGCTCGGCAGCGGCAAGATCGGCCTTGAGTTCATCATCCTCGATGATGCGGCCCTGTTCGAGATCGATCAGCAGCATCTTGCCAGGCTGCAAGCGCCACTTGCGCACGATTTCCTCTTCGGCAAAGGGCAGCACACCGCTTTCGGAAGCCAGGCACACGATGTCATCCTTGGTGACGCAATAGCGCGCCGGTCGCAGCCCGTTGCGATCGAGCGTTGCGCCGATCTGGCGACCATCGGTGAAGCACACCGCTGCCGGGCCATCCCATGGCTCCATCAGGGCGGCGTGATATTCATAAAAAGCCCGCCTTGCAGGATCCATCAGCGCATTGCCGCTCCACGCTTCGGGGATCAGCATCATCATGGCGTGGGCCAAGCTATAACCGCCCGCCAGCAGCAATTCCAAAGCGTTATCAAGGCAGGCCGTGTCCGATTGGCCATGCGGGATGATCGGCCACATTTTGTCAAGATCAGGGCCAAGCAGCTCGCTTTCCATGGTGCGGCGGCGCGCGTTCATCCAGTTGACGTTGCCGCGCACCGTGTTGATTTCGCCATTATGGGCGATGAAGCGGAACGGGTGGGCCAGCCGCCATGACGGGAACGTGTTGGTGGAAAAGCGTTGGTGGACAAGCCCCAGCGCCGAGACGCAATCGGGATCGCGCAGATCATCATAGAAAGAGCCGACCTGTGTTGCCAGCAACAGCCCCTTGTAAACCAGCGTGCGGCTCGAAAAGCTCGGCAGATAGGTTTGTGTGACGTCCGGCAGTCCATGCTTTTCGGCCAGTTGTGCCAGCGGGTTCTGCACCTGCTTGCGGATCACCAGCAGCTTGCGTTCAAAGGCATCCTGATCGGCGCACTCTTCCCCACGCGCGATCACGGCCATTTCAATGACCGGCATCGAGGCAATCACCGCTGCGCCCAGCCCATCCATGGTGGTGGGAACTGCGCGCCAGCCGACAAAGCGTTGGCCTTCCTTGGCGGTGAAGACTTCCATGCGATCTTTCACAAAAGCGCGCGCGGCATCGTCCTGAGGCAGGAAACACATCGCAATCGCATAATCGCCGGGGGCAGGCAGATCATGGCCTGCCTCGTCCGCCCAGCGGCGGATCAGTGGATCGGGAATCTGGATGAGGATCCCCGCGCCATCGCCCAGCAGCGGATCAGCGCCCACCGCGCCGCGGTGATCGAGCTTTTCCAGAATCTCCAGCGCTTGTCCGACAATGGCGTGACTTTTGGCGCCCTTGATATGGGCAACCATGCCGACACCGCAGGCGTCGTGTTCATTGCGCGGGTCATAAAGACCCTGGGAGTGAGGGTATCCCATGGCATTATCCATTCTGTCAGACGCCGACAGGCACGCCGTCACCGCGCAGATTTGCACGAATCACGGGTGCTCGCCGACAGGATTGGTGGGCGATTTGAGCCGGTTGTGGCCAGATACGCCCTGTTTCAATCCCCTCATGCCGACAGGAAGCGGATTTGGCAATGGGCTAGCGCGATGGATAATTACGCACACTGAAGGAAAAACTTTAGGTTGATTGCGCATCCCGCATCAATTCGCAACGCTGGGTTGCATGAAGCGCATGACGCGCGGATCGTTCGATCAGGCAGCGCCGCGTCGCGCTTCAACGAATTCTGCCGGCCCCTGTTCGGCAAACCCGCGCGCGGTGACGCGGCCGAGCGCACCCAGCGCTTCATCAAGCAATGCCTCTCGCGCTCCGGCGTCGTCATCCGAGGCGACATCGCCCACTTCTTGTGTGGCCTGATATTCTTGCAGGGCAGCAGCGAGCCGTTCGACCATTTCGCACAGGCTCAGCTCGGCCGGTGGAACAGCCCGCAGCCGGGCGATTGCGCTCGGGGCAGCAGGCTTTGCCATGGGTTCGCACGCATCGCCAAGCTCGGGCGCAGGGTCTTCCACCCACACGGCATTGCGCCCCGGAATATCCGCAAATTCGCCAAGATCGAGTTCGCGCCGTATCCAGGCGGCCGCTTCACCGGCTCGCTCGGGCAGGTCCGCTGCACGCTCGCCCTCAGCTTCACCGGGGCCTGCGGGCGGCCATGTTGCGTCATCGGCGGCTGCTTCCTCTTTCGCCTCGGCGTCCGGCAGCAGGCCTTTACCGGCCTCAAGCGGCGCATCAAGGCTGGGGCTGCCGAGATCAACGGCAGGATCGATCAGATCGGGCTCTGGCGCGGCCTGAGTCACGGCTGCGGCGCGATGGCTGCGGCCTGCCAACTTGCCGAGTGCAAGGCAGCCAAGGCCGAGCACGCTCGCCAAAGCGGCGCTCAGCGCGAGGCGCGCCTCGCTGATCAACAGATCGCTGCCCGCAGCGCTTGCGCCTGCTTCAATCAGCGCGTCAGGCAGCACCATAATGCTAAGCCCGCCCAGCGCTGCCCCCCAAACGCCGAGCATCGCGGCAAAGGCGGGGTGCGCGGTAACCGGGCGTTTGCGACGGGGCTGAGTGCTGAGAGCAGTGGCGCTGGCCGATGTCATGTGAGGCGTGTTCCTGTTGCGTTACCCTGCCTGCCGCGTGCGGGCGGGGGAGGCGGCATCCGCGTGACTTAGCAAATGATGGTAAACAGGCTGATAATGCAGCACATTGGATGCCCAATCATGGCGAGTGCGGACATGATCGAGCGCGCGCGCTTTCATCGCGGGCCATTGCGTGCGGGCGTCCAGAACTTCGGCCAGCGTCGCAGCGCAGGCTGCCGGATCATCGGCGGCAAACAGCCAGCCGGTTTTCCCATGGGTGATCAGTTCGCGGTGGCCGCCCACATCCGAGGCTGCAACCAGCCGCTGCTGCGCCATGGCTTCCAAGGGCTTCAAAGGCGTCACCAGATCGGTGAGGCGTTGGCCTTTGCGCGGATAGGCCAGCACATCAACCAGTGAATAATAGCGCTCCACCTCGGAATGGGGCACGCGGCCGGTAAAGATCACCGCTTCGGGCTCTGGCAGGCGCGCGGCCTCGGCACGCCATGCGCCTTCCATCGCGCCTGCTCCCACCAGCAGCAGCCTTGCTTGCGGGTGGCGCGCACGCAGCAGGGGCATCGCGCGGATCAGATCATCAACGCCTTCGTAATCATAAAAGCTGCCGATATAGCCCACCACCGGCGCTGCCGGATCAAGCCCGAGTTCGCTCGCCAAGGCTTCATCGCGCGCCACGGGTTCGCCGAATAGCTCAAGATCAACGCCATTGGGCATCACGCCGATCTTGGCAGGGGCAATACCGCGCGCGATCAGATCATCGCGCAGGCCCTGACAGATCGTGAAAACCGCGTCCGCTGCGCGCACCACGCGGGTTTCGAGCGCGCGGGTCAGGCGATATTTGAGGCTGCCTTCGCGCCCCGTCTTGTTGCCCACGGCCGCATCTTCCCAGAAGGCGCGGATTTCATAGACCAGCGGAATGCCCAGCGCGCGCGCGGCGCGCAGCGCGGCGGCGCCGCACAAAGCGGGCGAATGGGCGTGGAGGATGTCCGGCTGCCATTCAGCCGCCAGTGTGCGGATGCTGGCGTCAAGGGCGGCAATCTCGCGGCTTTCGCGCAGGCCCACCGGGCCATGGGCCACGCCGGGCGTGCGGTGAAAGATCAGCCCGTCCACTTCTTCGCGCTGCTCGCCTTCACCAGCTTCGGCGGCGTGGCGTTGTCCGGTGATGCCGCGCACTTCCAATCCAGCGGCTTGCTGCGCCTTGAGGATCGCGCGGGTGCGAAAGGTGTAGCCGCTGTGAAGCGGCAGCGAATGGTCGAGCACATGGAGAACACGGGTCATGGGAAGGGGCCATAGGCGCAATGTGCTTAACGGCGCGTCAACTCCCTTGCGGTATGGCGGGCCTCACGATGATCGACACACTTGCTCTTGCGCTGGGCCACGTCCTGCTTGGCATTGCCTTGCTGCGTCTGGCCTTGCGCGGTGATGTCGATGATGATCCCCGTATCATCGCCTTGCAGGCTGAGGCCAAGGCGCGCCGCAAGTCCACCAATCGCGCGGTGCGCCGCAATGCCGATGTGGCAGCGGCCAGCGAGCACGGCGATGATTGATCTGGCCTTTCTTGCCTTTATCGGCTTCGTGCTGGTGCTGGGCTTGAAGCGCCCGTTCATCTGGGTGTTGCTTTATGTCTATATTGACATTCTTGCCCCCCAGCGCATCGGCTATGGCCTTATCACCAGCATCCCGGTCTCGCTGATTGCCTTTGCCGCAGCCTTTGGCGGATGGCTGCTGCTGGATAAGGCCAAGACATCCGCGCGCTTCAGTTTCCGCCAAGGGTTGATGGTGCTGTTGCTTGCCTATTGTTTCTGGACAACCCAGAACGCAGCCTTTCCCGAAGCGGCCCAGTTCAAGTGGGAATGGGTGTGGAAGGCGCTGCTGTTCGGGATTTTCCTGCCCCTCACACTCACCACCCGTGCCCGGCTGGAAGGTCTTGCGCTGGTGCTGGTGCTTTCGATCGGAACGATCGTTATCAGCACCGGGATCAAAACAGTGCTGGGGGGCGGGGGCTATGAAAATCTGAAGTTCTTCGTCAAGGACAACAGCGGGATCTATGAAAGCTCGACGCTGGCCACCATGGCGATTGCGCTGGTGCCGATGATCTGGTGGTTCACGCGCTTTGGCACGGTGTTCAGGCCGCACTGGCTGGTGACCGGCTTTGCCCTTGCGCTGACGCTGGCCTGTTTCCTTGTCCCCATCGGAACCGAAGCGCGCACGGGCCTTTTGTGTATTGCGGTGCTTGGGCTTATGGCGCTGCGCTATGTCAAGCGGCGCGTCCTGTTTCTGGCAGGCGGCGCGGTGCTGGGCCTCGCTGCGCTGCCGTTCCTGCCGCAATCCTATTATGATCGCATGGCGACACTGGGCCAGCCAAGCGGCGATGAAAGCGCGTCCACCCGCGTGGCGGTTTGGGAATGGACCATCGACTACGCACGCGACAATCCGTTTGGCGGCGGCTTTGACGCCTATCTCGGCAACAAATTTACCTATGTGATGCCGGTCAAGGAAGTCGACGGCAATACAGTCAGCGTGAAATACAAGCCGGTCACCGACGAGGCGCGTGCGTTCCATTCCGCGATCTTCGAAGTGCTGGGCGAACAGGGTTATCCCGGCCTTGCAATCTGGGGGCTGCTGCATCTGTTGGGCCTGTGGCAGATGGAACGCTTGCGCGCGCGCTGGCAGAATCGCAGCGGCGAGGCAGAAGCATGGGTCGCGCCTTTTGCCGTCGCGCTGCAACTGGCCAGTGTCATCTATATCGTCGGCGCGCTGTTTCAGGGGATTGCCTATCAGCCGGTGATGCTGATGCTGATCGGGCTGCAGATTGGCCTCCATTCCTACTGCGCGCGCGTCGAGTCGCTGCGGCCCAAAGAGCCGCGCACGGCTCCGGCGCGCCGCCCCTCGCGCATCCGGCCTCGCCGTGCCGTAACGGCATAGCGCGCTCTCGCCCAGCAGCGTTGCACTCCCCCTCATGATGCGCCATGAAGCGGCCCGTCAGAGGCGCGGCGGACACGGGATTTCGCCGCGCAGCAAGAGGAGGAGCCTGATGACCCCGCAAGAAATCGCCGCCAAGGTTGGAGAGCATTTCGCCACCAGCGAATGGGTGGAAATGAGCCAGGAGCGCATCAACCAGTTTGCCGATGCGACCGGCGATCACCAGTTCATCCACATCAACGAAGAAGCTGCCAAGATGACGCCGTTTGGCGGCACGATTGCGCATGGTTTCCTGACGCTGTCGATGATCCCCTATCTTTCGGCCAATTCCGACATGCCGCGTGTCGATGGGATCAAGATGGCGGTGAATTACGGCGGCAACAAAACCCGTTTCATCGCGCCGGTGCGTTCGGGCAAGCGGATCCGCGGCGTGTGGAAACTGCTCGAAATGGCAGAAAAGCGCCCCGGCCAGTGGCAGCAGACCGTCGAGATCACCATCGAGATCGAAGGCGAGGACAAGCCTGCTCTGATCTGCGAATGGATGACGCTGTTCTTCGTCTGATCGAGGCCCAATTCGTCACCCCGGCGAAAGCCGGGGCCTAGGGGGCCAAGCGCCCCACCCGGCCAGTCAAGACCCCAGCTTCTCGCTGGAATGACGGCTGATAATCAAAGGAATACCCCCAATATGTCACGCGATGCAGTCATCGTTTCGACCGCCCGCACGCCGATCGGGCGCGCTTACAAGGGCGCTTTCAACGCCACCCCGGGCGCCACTCTGGGCGCTCTCAGCCTTGCTCCTGCCATCGAACGCGCAGGCATCGATGCCGGCGAGATCGACGATGTGGTGTGGGGCGCGGTGCTCACTCAGGGCACGCAATCGGGCAATATCGGACGACAGGTGGCCCTGCGCGCCGGTTGCCCGGTGGGGGTCTCGGCCCAGACGATTGATCGCCAGTGTTCATCGGGCCTGATGGCGATTGCCACGGCGGCCAAGCAGATCATTGTCGATAATATGGACATCGTTGTGGGCGGCGGTCAGGATTCCATCTCGATGGTGCAGACGCCGGAAATGCGCGTGGCGCCTGATCGCTCGCTGATCGCGATGCACAAGGATGTGTACATGCCGATGCTCGGCACGGCGGAAACTGTCGCCAAGCGGTACAATGTCAGCCGCGAGGCGCAGGATGAATACGCGCTGCAATCGCAGATGCGCACCGCTGCTGCACAGGAAGCCGGGCTGTTCGACGCTGAAATCGTGCCCGTCACCGCCACCATGATGGTGAAGGACAAGGCCACCGGCGAAGTGAGCGAGCAGGAAGTCACCCTCACCAAGGACGAAGGCAACCGCCCTTCGACCACCTTGGAAGGCCTCCAGAGCCTCCAGCCCGTGATGGGCCCGGGCATGAACATCACCGCAGGCAATGCCTCGCAATTGTCGGATGGTTCCTCTGCAGCCGTGCTGATGGAAGCCAAGCTGGCCGAGCAAAAGGGCCTCCAGCCGCTGGGCCGCTATGTCGGTATGGCGGTGGCTGGCACCGAGCCGGATGAAATGGGCATCGGCCCGGTCTTCGCGATCCCCAAGCTCTTGAAGCAGACCGGCCTCAAGATGGACGATATCGGCCTGTGGGAACTCAACGAAGCTTTCGCGGTGCAGGTGCTCTACTGCCGTGACAAGCTGGGCATCGATAACGACATCCTCAACGTCAATGGCGGCTCGATCTCGATCGGCCACCCCTATGGCATGACCGGCGCACGCTGCACCGGCCACGCGCTGATCGAAGGCAAGCGCCGCGGTGCGAAATATGTCGTCGTCACCATGTGCGTGGGCGGCGGCATGGGCGCTGCTGGTCTGTTTGAAGTGTTCTGAGGATTATTTCCCGATAATCACACAAGCGGCGCGGGAAGGGAGCTTCCCGCGCCGTTTTTGCAGGCGGGCGTTTGTGCAAGGCGAATGGGCCGCGCGCCCACCTGCAATCCTCAATCATCATAGACGAAGATCACCTTGTCGGCGTCTTCGACCCGCACCCAGACCTGATAATAGCCCACCTTATGTGCGCCCGGCTTGTTCGCGACCGGACGCGGCAAGCCAAGATGTGAATCGATCCAGCGCAGGCGCACTTCGCCATCCACCACGATCCGCCGCCCACCGAGCCGCTCGATCATGGTGAACATATTCAGATCGTTCACTCCGGCGGAACGGCAGCCCTTCACCCTGATCTCCCCTTCTACCACGCGCGCTGCACCGCACACCTTGGCTCGTTGCAGCAATGCACGCAGCGCCTCGGTTTCAAACGCAATCGTGAGCGTGCCCAGCGTCGCGTAATCTTGCCGGGAATTGACAAAGAACAGCTCTCCCAGATCGCCATGGATGCTTTGCCCGCCGCCGCGAATATCAAGCAGGAAGCGCCCGGGATGTGATGCATCCTCCCCGCCGGAAAAGGCCATGGCAGCGGCCTCATCAGGGGTGATGCAGCCGTCCGCACATTCAGGAAGATCGGCTCGTGCGCGCTTGAGTGCCTCGTCCACCTCGCCAAGGCTGGCGAGGCGATGCCCAAAGGGTTCGCTCCCGCCCGCCTCGCTCGCTGCAAGCTTGGCGCCGGGCAGCCCAAGCAGCACAAGCAAGGTCATCGCCGCGCGCAGCATCTCCGCCTTCAACCCCTTGTGTTGGACTCGATCACATCGCCGCCTTGCGCGCCGGGCCCTGAATGTTGGATGAGCGCAAGGGCCAGGGTCGCTGCTGGAACCTGTCGGTGCGCGGCGCTTGCCTGCCTTGACCCGCCCAGTCTTGGCCCAAGGGGCAAGATGGCGTATTTTACCCGCCGGATCGCTTACCTAGAGGATGTCGGATTGCCATCTGACAGGGGACATCCGATGAAACAGCGCCTCATTAATCTCCTGCCGCCTGCCACGCTTGCGGGGGTAGTTTCCTTCTGGGGCTTTGCGCCGCAAAGCGTGGTGGACACCTGGTGGACGCTGCCGGTGATGGCGCTTGGCATCATGGCCTTTATCCAATGCGCAGAACTGGTGTTTGAACGCCATGCGGGCTGGCGCATCAACACCCGCGAACTGCTCACCGATATGTTCTATGTCGCCTTCGGCTTTGGCGTGATCGGCTGGCTGACCGAGACGCTGGTTGAAAGCCCGCTTGGCCAGTTGAAAGAGGCGCTTGGCATTGCCACGCCTTGGCTCGCGACCTGGCCCTTTGTGGTGCAGGTTGCCTGTGTGGTGCTGCTGATCGAATTCGGGCAATATTGGATGCACCGCTGGATGCACAATTGGACGCCGCTGTGGCTCACCCATGCGCCGCATCACCACATCACGCAATTGAACGCGATGAAGGGCGCGGTTGGCAATCCGATCGAATTGTTCCTGATCAGCCTGAGCGTGGTGGCGCTGTTCGATTTTGATAAGGCGGCGCTGTTTGCAGGCTTTAGCTCGATGGGGGTGATTTCCAGTTTTGCCCACGCCAATGTGCGCGCCGATCCGCCGATCTGGTATTCGTTTTTCCTCACCACCATCCGCCACCACAGCCTGCACCATACGGCGCTGAGCTATGAAGATACGCGCTGCAACTATGGTAACAGCGTGATCCTGTTTGATCGGATCTTCGGCACTTACAAGGACGGCGAATCCGAAGTGGTGGGGCAGGATGATCGCCGCCGCCTGTCGATCAAGGAACAGTGGCTGTTCCCGTTTCAGGGCTGGCTGGATAAACGCGCATCAACGCGCACTGAGGCGTAATCCTCAGCCCGGATGGGCGGCGATCCATTCTTCCACCACCGGGGCAACCTTGGTGCGCCAGCGGCTGCCGTTGAAGATGCCGTAATGCCCTGCGCCTTCGGCCATGTAATAGCGCTTGTGGCTGTCTGCGAGGTTCGGCGTCAGTTTGAGCGCGGCGCGGGTCTGGCCGAGGCCTGAGATGTCATCGCGCTCCCCTTCGACCGCCAGCAGCGCGGTGTCGGTGATCTGGGTGATGTCGACGAGTTCACCCTTGTGGCGAAACTCGCCCTTGGGGATGGAGTGTTTCTGGAACACTTCCTCGACTGTCTGGAGGTAAAACTCAGCCGTCATGTCGCACACCGAGCGATATTCGTCGTAGAAGGTCTTGGTCGCCTGCGCGCTGGCTTCATCGCCAATCGTGAGATGCTTGAACATCTCGTAATGGCTCATCATGTGGTTTGAAAGGTTCATGCTCATGAAGGCGGAAAGCTGCATGAACCCCGGATAGACCCGGCGTCCGGCCCCCCGGTATTTCAGGGGCACAGTCGCGATCACCGACTGACGGAACCATTCGATCGGGCGCTGCATCGCCATGTTGTTGACAACTGTGGGACATTCGCGCGTGTCAATCGGCCCGCCCATCATCGTGAGCGTTAAGGGCGTAGCAGGCGATTTGTGCAGGTTCATCAGCGCGGTGGCGGCAAAGGCCGGAACGCTCGGTTGGCACACCGCCATCATGTGGATGCGTTTGCCGCCATTGGCCTCGGTGAGGAATTCGGCAAATTCGATGAGGTAATCGATGTAGTCATCCAGATCGAACTTGCCCGCGCTCATTGGCACATCGCGGGCATCGGCCCAGTCGGTGATATAGACCTCGCAGAATTCAAGCATCCGTTCGACGGTGCCGCGCAAAAGCGTCGCGTAATGCCCGCTCATCGGCGCGACGATCAGCAGCTTGGGCCGATCATGCGAGACGCCTTCGACGCGAAAGCGCAGCAGATCACCGAACGGGCGTTCCAGCACCGTGGATTCGACCACCGGGTGCGAGGCGCCAGCAATCTCGACATCGGTGATGCCAAATTCCGGCTTGCCATAATGAGCAGTCGCGTGGGCGAAGACATCCAGCGCGCTGGCCATCATTGGACCCATTCCGAAATAATCCAATGACTTGGCGGGGCCTGCAAGCACATTGGCGCCCATCGACGCGAACGCGCTGGCGCTCGACATCCAGGTGCGCTGGAGTTCATAGGCGTGGTAGAGCATGTGCGGCCCCCTTGCTTGGTTTGCGAACAATTGCGCCTCTCAAAAGGGCGCTTGAAGCAATCAAATGGGCCTGTTTGCCCGATTGTGCAACGCACAAATTGTTTGAGCTGCGCTCACGGCGCAAGGCATTTGCGCTTTTTGCGCGTGAAATTGTCGGCTTGAGCGCCTAGATGGGGGCGTAATGAGCGGCGATATCAGCGATACCGGCGTGGCTGCGGCTGCGCTCCCCGATACAGCACAACAGCGCGCGGACGAGGCACCGGCCCCGCCGCGCTCGCGCAGCCTTGCGCCCTTGCGCATGGTGTTTGGCACAGCGGCGCACTATCCCCAGCAAATCGGCCTTGCGTTGCTGGCGCTGGTGATCACGGCGGCGGCCACGCTGGCGATCCCGTGGCGCTTCAAGGTGATCATCGACGAAGCTTTCGGCGGCACCGCAACGCCCGAAGATATTGGCCATGCGTTTCAATATCTGCTGATGATCGTGGTGATCCTTGGCATTGGCACGGCGATGCGGTTTTACTTCGTGAGCTGGCTGGGGGAGCGCGTGGTCGCTGATATCCGCCTGAAAGTGCAGCGCAATCTCTTGCGGCTGTCGCCCGGTTTCTATGAGGAAAACAGCCCCAAGGAAATCTCCAGCCGGATGACGAGTGATACCGCCATCATCGAAACAGTGGTGGGAACGACAGTTTCGGTTGCTTTGCGCAACACGCTGACCGGGATCGGCGGCACGCTCCTGCTGCTTTATCTTGCGCCGGGGCTTACCATCGGGTTGCTGCTTGGCATTCCGCTGGTGGTTGTGCCGATCGTGTTTTTCGGACGCAAGATCCGCGCTGTCTCGCGCAGCAGTCAGGATCGCATCGCCGACGTTGGTGCCTATGTCACCGAAGTGCTCTCGGCGATGAAAATCGTGCAAAGCTTTGGCCAAGAGGCCCGCGAGGGCGAGCGCTTTGCCAAGGTCGTTGAGGGCACGTTTGAAACCGCCCGGCGGCGCATCGCGCTGCGCGCCGCGATGACCTCGATTGTCATTCTGCTGGTGTTCGGCGGGATAACGATGGTGATGTGGCGCGGTGCTTTGGCCGTTGCAGAAGGCGCCATAAGCGGCGGCACGATTGCGGCTTTTGTCATCACCGGCGGGCTGGTGGCGGGCGCTTTTGGCGCGCTCACCGAAGTCTATGGCGATCTGTTGCGCGGCGCGGGCGCGGCGAGCCGTCTTGCTGAATTGCTGGAGGCCAAGCCCGCAATTGCTCCGCCTCAGCGGCCCGAAAAGCTCCCCACCCCGCCGCGTGGCAGCCTGTCGTTCCGCAACGTCACTTTCCGCTATCCCGCGCGGCCCGATGTGCCAGCGCTCAAAGATTTCACGCTCGAAATCGAGCCGGGCGAGACGATTGCGATTGTCGGGCCTTCGGGCGCGGGCAAATCCACCATCTTCCAGCTGGTCGAGCGGTTCTATGATCCACAGGTCGGCACGATCCGGATCGACGGCGTGCCGCTCACCAAGGCGGATCCTGCTGATGTGCGGGATCGAATCGCGCTTGTCCCACAGGACGGGGTGCTGTTCAGCGCCAATGCCCGCGACAATCTGCGCTATGGCAAGTGGGACGCGAGCGACGAGGACATCTGGCAGGCGGCACGCGCTGCCAATGCCGAGAATTTTCTGAAACGCCTGCCGCAGGGTCTCGACACCTATCTGGGCGAAGGCGGCACGCAATTGTCCGGCGGCCAGCAGCAACGCGTGGCGATTGCCCGGGCGCTGTTGCGCGATGCGCCGATCTTGCTGCTGGATGAAGCCACCAGCGCGCTTGATGCCGAAAGCGAGCAATTGGTGCAACAAGCGCTGGAAAGCCTGATGCAGGGCCGCACCACTCTGGTGATTGCGCACCGCCTTGCGACCATCCGGGCGGCTGACCGGATCATCGTGATGGACGAAGGCCGCATCGTCGAACAAGGCACGCACGAGGCTCTCACCAAGGCAGGGGGCCTCTACGCGCGGCTTGCCAAGCTGCAATTCACCGCCGAGGCGGCGGCTTGAACTGCGCGATTTTCGACCAATTGCCCAAACTATCTGACCAGTCGTGCGCCGTGCGTGGCCGCGCTCGTGTATGCGCTCACGTCATTATTGTCTCTACATCTGTCACTTCGGAGAACGTCCGCCATGATCCGCACTTTTGCCAAATATGGTGTCAGCCTTGCCGCTTTGGCGCTTGCTGTGCCCGCTTTCGCCCAAGCCCATGACACCGATGATGGGGCACATGAAGACCACGGTGAGGTGCACTTTTTCCTCGCCGATGGCGACACCGCTGCGCCGGATGCGGCTGTACCCACCCCAACCATGAGCTTTGGCAGCTGGGGTGTCGATCCCAAGCTGCTATCGGCCACAGTGCACCCCGGCGATGACTTCTTCGCTTACGTCAATCAGCCGTGGCTCGATGCCAACCCGCTTCCGCCCGAATTCAGCCGGTTTGGTGCGTTCACCTTGCTCGCCGAAAAGAGCACCAGCGATGTAAAGGCGCTGCTTGATGAGCTTGTGGCCAAGCCCGCTGACGCTTTGAGCCATGACGAACGCCGGATTGTCGATGCTTACAAGGCCTATCTCGACACCGACGCCATTGAAGCGGCAGGCCTTGCGCCGATCAATCCCTATCTCACCCGCATCCGGGCTGCGACCACGCTGGAACAACTGGCTGACCTATGGGCAGAGCCGGGCATTCCCAGCCCGATCAGCGGCGGGGTGAGCGTGGATGCCAAGCAACCCGATCGCTACATTGCCTATCTCAGCTTTGGCGGCCTCGGCCTGCCTGACCGCGCCTATTATCTCGACGAAACCGAGAAGGGCCGCGACATTCAGACGAAATACAAGGAATACCTCACATTCCTTTTTGCCGAAGCAGGCTATGCGGATGCTTCGGCCACGACCGAAGCGGTCTATGCGCTCGAAGATCGCATCGCGCGCACCATTTCGTGGGATCGCACCGTTAGCCGCAACCGCGATCTCACTTACAATCTGCTCACCGCCGAGGATGTGGCGGCGCTTCCCGGCAGCGCTGCGCTCCTGACGATGATTGCTGCAACCGGCCTCGACAAGAGCCCGGGTTTTGTGGTGAGCACCATCCCCCCGTCCGATGAACGCGCCAGGGAATTGGGGCTCGACGAAGCCACCCTCGCCAAGATCGGGAGCGGCCTGCCCGGCATGTTGAAACTGCTGGAGGAGACCCCGGTTGCAACCTTGCAGGCGTGGATGACCAAGCAGTTCCTGAACAGCAACGCGGCGATCCTGCCTGCGCGTTTTGACGAGGCAAGCTTCGCTTTTTACGGCAAGGTCTTGAGCGGTGCGGTCGAACAGCGCCCGCGCTGGAAACGCGCTGTCGGCGCCACCGAAGGGATGCTGGGCGAACGGCTCGGCGCGCTTTATGTCGAGCGCTATTTCCCGCCCGAAAGCAAGGCGGCGATGGATGAACTGGTGGCAAACCTGCGCCTTGCGCTGGCCGAATCCATCGACGAAATCGACTGGATGGGCGAGGATACCAAGGAACAAGCGCGCGCGAAGCTCGCCAGCTTTGATCCCAAGATCGGTTACCGCGATAACCTTGAAACCTATCAGGGGCTTGAAATTGTTGCCGGCGATCCGCTGGCCAACCGCATGGCGGCATCGAAATGGGGCATGGAAGACAACATCGCCAAGCTGGGCAAGCCGATTGACCGCACCGAATGGTTCATGCTCCCCCAGACAGTGAATGCCTATTACAACCCCACCAAGAACGAGATCGTTTTCCCTGCAGGTATTCTGCAACAGCCGTTCTTTGGTCTGACTGCGGATGTTGCCGTGAATTATGGCGGGATCGGCGGGGTGATCGGCCATGAAATCGGCCACGGCTTTGACGATCAGGGCTCCAAATCCGACGCCGAAGGTCGGCTGCGCAATTGGTGGACCGACGAAGACCGCAAGGCCTTTGACGAGCGCGGCGACGCCTTGGTGGAACAATACAACGCCATGTGTCCGCTGGATGAGGGCAAGACCTGCGTCAATGGCCGCCTGACCTTGGGTGAGAACATCGGCGATCTGGGCGGGCTCAGCCTTGCCTACCGCGCTTACAAGATCGCAACCAAGGATAGGGACGTGCCGGTGATTGACGGCCTCACCGGCGATCAGCGTTTCTTCCTTGGCTGGGCGCAGGTGTGGCGTTCTACACAGCGTGAGGCCAGCTACCGCACGCGGCTGCGCACCGATACGCACAGCCCGGAAGAATATCGCGTGAACGGCGTCGTGCGCAATCTTGATGCGTGGTACGAAGCTTTCGGCATCACGCCCGATCATGCGCTTTATATCCCGCCGGAAAAGCGCGTGCGCATCTGGTAAGCCGTTCCAAGGCCCGCTCCCGATAACGGAGCGGGCCTTTTGGTTTGACAGCGCCGCCAGCCTCGGCAAGACGGCCTGCCCATGGGCGAAATCATAACCGCAATCCTGCTCGGCATCCTTGAAGGTCTGACCGAGTTTCTTCCCGTGTCATCGACCGGCCACCTCATCATGGCGACCGAATTGTTCGGCTATGATGCGGCGCAGTGGGCACAGTTCAATGTGGTGATCCAGTTGGGCGCAATTCTGGCTGTGGTGGTGGTCTATTTCCGCACCCTTTGGGACATGGGAATGGGCTTTTTGCGGCTTGATCCGGTGGCGGTGCGGTTTGTCCGCAATTTGCTGATCGGGTTTATGCCGGCGGCCATCATCGGCCTGATGGTGAAAGACAAGATCGCCGTGCTGCTCGAAACGCCAATGGTGGTGGGCTGGGCCTGGCTGATCGGTGGGATTGCGATGCTGGGCCTTGAACGCACCGTGCGGCCCGGCGCGGACAGCGGCGTTGCCGATATCCCCTTGAAGAAAGTGATCGGCATCGGCTTTGTCCAATGCCTGGCCATGATCCCGGGCACGAGCCGTTCGGGCGCAACCATTCTCGGCGCGCTTGCCATGGGCGTGGGGCGCAAGACGGCCGCTGAATTCAGTTTTTTCCTTGCCATTCCCACCATGATCGGGGCCGCCACGGTCAAGATCCTGTCCGAACCCGAAGGGCTGATGTCGGGCGCTGCGTTGATCGGGTGGACGGAAATCGCAATCGGCACGCTGGCCGCTTTCCTCACCGCGCTGGTGGTGATCCGCCTGTTTGTGACCTTTGTCTCGCGCTTCGGCTTTGGGCCCTTCGCCTGGTACCGGATCGCGATCGGCTGCGCAGCGATTGCCTGGCTGACGTTGCGTTAGACGCACACCCTTGCGGAACCAGCGCAGGCTTTGGGGGTTAGACAGCCATACAGAAGCAATCAGGCTGCAAAGGAATTGATCGGGAAATGGCGCTGTTGGTGTTGATCGTGTTGGGGGCAACTGTGGGCTGGCTGGCCTCAATCCTCGCGCGGACGGAAGCGCCGGGTCAGATCCTGCGGCAGATGGCAACGGGCGTGGCGGTGTCGCTGCTCGTGGGCCTCCTGCTCAATGATGGCACCATGCTGGGCAGCTTGTCCTTTGTGGCCCTGGGAGCAGCCGTGGCGGCCAGCATCGCTGCGCTGGTGCTGTATCACGCGGTGTTCACGCGGCGCGCAAAGGCGGAAGTGGAAGCCTGAGGCAGCACTGGATCCGGGTTTAAACCGGCTGAGCCCCGCTGCCGCGCCCACCGCGCAAGTGATATTCCTGTGTGCCCCGCTGCAGCACATTATCAACATCAATCACGGCAGAATTGGCATAGGTGAACCCGGCCGGCAGGCTTTGATAAAGCCTGTCAAAATCGCGCTCGACAGTCTGGCGATAGAGATCGGCAAAGCTTTCAATCACGAAATAGGTCGGTTGCAGGTCGCTGATGACGTAATCGGTGCGCATCACCCGATCGACATTGAGCATGATGCGATTGGGGCTTTGCGCTTCCACGGCAAAGCGCGCTTCGGCAGGGCCTGACAAGATGCCCGCACCATAGGCGCGCACATCGCCGGGGGCTTCCTCGATCAATCCGAACTCGACCGTGTACCAATAGAGCGCGCCCAGCGCTTTCAGGCGGTTATACCGCATCGCCTTCCACCCAGCGCGGCCATATTCCTGCATGTAATCGGCATAGACGGGATCGGTCAGCATCGGGACATGGCCGAACACATCGTGGAACACGTCGGGCTCCTCGATATAGTCGAATGTCTCGCGGGTGCGGATGAAATTGCCCGCCGGAAAGCGCCGATTGGCGAGGTGCCAGAAAAACACATGATCGGGGATCAGCATGGGGACAGGCACAACGCTCCACCCCGTTAGCGCGCCCAGTTCTTCAGAAAGGCGCGCAAATTCCGGCACACCGCCGCGCCCGAGATCAAGCCGCTCAAGCCCTGCCATAAAGGCGCTGCACGCGCGCCCCGGCAAAACTTCCAGCTGGCGGGCAAACAGATCATCCCACACGGCTTGATCTTCCGCCGTGTAATCGGTCTGAGCCGGTTCCAGCCAATCGCTGCCGACATGGGCGGGGCGCACCAGCGGCGCGGTGAAGACATCTGCTGCCATTTCGGGCAGAGTGGCGAAATCGAAGGGTGTGTCTGCAAGGGTAGCCATATTGTTGCAGATGATACTACCTTCGCGCGCCAAGGACAAATGCAAGAGGAGCAGCGGCGGATGAAACGGGCACAATATGATGAGGCTTTGGCTCCGCTGACGCTCGAACTCGTCAGCATGGCGCGATGGGTGCAGACAACGGGCGCGCGCGTGGTGGTGATTTTTGAAGGGCGCGACACCGCGGGCAAGGGCGGGGCAATCACCGCGGTGCGCGACAAATTGAACCCGCGCCAATGCCGCACAGTCGCCTTGTCCAAGCCCAGCGAGGATGAGCGCACCCAGTGGTATTTCCAGCGCTACATCGCGCACCTGCCGCACGCAGGCGAAATCGTGCTGTTTGATCGTTCATGGTACAACCGCGCAGGCGTTGAAAAGGTGATGGGCTTTGCCAGCGAGGAGCAGGTTGATCTCTTCCTTGAACAGGCGCCGGTGTTTGAAAAATTGCTCACCGATGATGGCATCTTATTGTTCAAATATTGGCTGACGACCGATCAGGCACAACAGGAAGAGCGCCTGCAATCGCGCCGCGAAGATCCGCTCAAACGCTGGAAACTCTCGCCCATCGATCTTTCCGCGCGCGAGAAATATGACGATTACACCGCCGCGCGCGAGGCGATGCTGAAGGCGACTCATACAAAGCACGCGCCGTGGACGCTGGTTGATTTCAACAACCAGCGCGCTGGGCGCATTGCCTTGATCCGCGATTTATTGGCGCGCGTGCCCGATACTCATGTCGAGCCGCCGATGATCGATTTCCCGCCGCTGGGGCATGAGCCCAAGGCTGAAAGTTACAGCGTGCTTAAGCCAATCAACGGCTAGGCCTGTGCGCTGGCCTTGGTGATTTGTCGCCCGTCGGCGGCAAAGGCGCCCAATTCAAAGCCCTCGCCCGCGCGCCGCATCACCAGATGGAGCGGTTCGTCAGCGATTGCCGGCGATACCCCGCGAAATTCAAAGCGGCGCAAGGCGTTGTCGCCGAATTCGCGCGCGGCGAGTTGCAACAAGAGGCTGGCGGTTAGCGGGCCATGCACCACAAGGCCCCGATAGCGCTCAACGCTTTGGGCATAGGGCGCATCATAATGGATGCGGTGCGTGTTGAAGGTGAGCGCGGAATAGCGGAACAGCAGGCGCGGATCGGGGGTGAGAGTACGGCTCGCATCCCACTCGGCGGGGTCGAAAGTGCCTTCGCCCGGCAGCGGCGGGCTGAGGGGGGCATCGCTTGCAGCCGCTTCGCGATAGACCAGCGTTTGCGTTTCGATCACCGCAATCGTGCCATTGGCCCGCGTGGTGTGTTCAACATCGACAAAGGCGAGGCGGCCCGATCCGCCTTCTTTCTCGGCAATCGCGGCAACGCGGGTGGTGCGCTCAATACTTGCGCCGATTGGGATGGGCGTGCGGAAGGCGATTTTCGAGGATGCCCACATCCGGCGCGGCCTAGAACCGAATTGGGGGAAAGGCGGCAGGAAGCTGTCCGCGCTGTCGTCGCGCGCCGGGTGGCCATCCTCCCCAAGCTGCGCGGTCGGCGCATCGGGAGTGCATAGGGCAAAGTGGATGCCCTGCGGCATAAGCGCAGGGTTCGGGCGCGGCAGATCGAAAGTGGCGAGCCAGCGCGCAGCAAGGCTTTCATCGAGCCGGTCTGCCGCGCGCATCTCGCGCCCGATCCACGCCTCGAAACTCATTGGGCCAGCTCAAACACCGCTGCAATGCCTTGGCCGCCGCCGATGCACATCGTCTCCAGCCCATAACGCACGCCGCGCCGGTGCATTTCATGCGCCATATCGGCAAGGATGCGCCCCCCGGTCGCGCCGATGGGGTGGCCGAGACTGATACCGGAGCCGTTCACATTGAGAATGTCGCGGCGCGAATCGTCGTCCGACCAACCCCAGCCTTTCAGCACGGCGAGCACCTGCGGCGCGAAAGCTTCGTTGAGTTCGACAAGCCCGATATCGTCCCACGAATACCCGCGCCGTTCAAACAATCGCTCGACCGCTGGCACCGGGCCGATCCCCATGCGCGATGGATCACACCCTGCCGCCGCCCAGCCGCCAAACCACAACATGGGGGTGAGGCCCAATTCCTCCAGCTTGTCCTCTGCCACCACAAGGCACGCGGCAGCTGCATCATTCTGCTGGCTGGCATTGCCTGCGGTGACGATGGCTGCGGGATCGCGTTTCAGATCAATCGCGCGCAATTTGCCGAGCGTTTCCATCGAAGCATCCGTGCGATAACCCTCGTCGTGATCGAAGACCACCGCATCGCCTTTTCGCTGCGGGATTGCGACCGGCACGAGTTGCTGCGCAAACTTGGCTTCAGCCCATGCCTTGGCGGCGTTCTGGTGGCTGCGCACCGCGAAAGCATCGGCTTCCTCGCGGGTGATGCCGTAGTCTTTCGCAAGGTTTTCCGCCGTCTCGATCATGCCAGTGATCACGCCAAAGCGCTCAATCGGCTGGCTCATCACCCGGCCCCGGCTGAGCCGATCATGCAGCAGCATGTCGCCCATGCGCACGCCTCCTCGGGCGGCCAGGGTGTAGTGTTCGACGTTCGACATCGATTCAACGCCGCCTGCCACGACAACATCGGCCATGCCGGTTTCCACCATCATCGCGGCCGTCGCGACCGCCTGCACGCCCGAACCGCAGCGGCGATCGAGCTGAAATCCGGGGACTTCGAGCGGCAAGCCCGCCGCGAGCCACGACCAGTGCCCAATCGCGGGCGCCTCGCCATTGCCGTAGCCTTGGGAGAACACCACATCGTCCACCCGCGACGGATCAATGCCTGAGCGCTCCATCAGCGCTTTGAGGATCACCGCGCCCAATTGGCCCGCGTTCATGCTGGCCAGCGCGCCCTGAAACTTGCCCACTGGCGTGCGCAAGGGTGAAACGATAGCGGCGCGTCTGGTCATGCTTTATCCTTGTCTGAAAGAGCCACCGTGCCAGCATCCACCAGCTTGGCGAGCGTGCCGGATGACAGGCCGAGCTTGTCCATCAGCACTTCTTCGGAATGTTCGCCGAGGAACGGCGCAGGGCGCGGGTTTCCGGCTTCGCGTCCGGGAAGGTTCGCGAAAGAACGCGTGGCGGGGTAGGCAAAGCCCGAAGGGTTGGCAGGCGACGGCCCGAACAGCGGGTTGTCCGCGATCAGCACCGGGTCCTTCGCGGCCTCATAAGCGGTGCGATAGCGTTCAAAGGTGCACCCTTCTGCCACAAGCCGCGCGGCAAGATCCGCGTAGTCGACCGCGCCTGCGGCTTCCTGAAACAGCGCGAACAGCCGTTCACGGTGCTGGAAGCGGGGCGTGTCGCCATCGGCAAAGCGCACGCCGAGTTCGGCTTCAAGGGCGACGATGCTCGCCTCAAGGCCGAAAGCCTTGACAAGCCCGCTCCACTGCTTGGGCGTCAGCGCTGCAACCATGAAACGCACCCCATCCCGGCAGCGGAAATCGCGCCCGAACGCGCCCCAGATCGCATTGCCCAAACGTTCGCGGTCAGACCCGCGATAAAGCACTTCGGCCATTAGCCCCGCATTCGCCATCGTGCCAATCGCCACATCGCCCAAGGGCAAGCGCACTTCGCTGCCCTCGCCCGTTTTGTCGCGGTGGCGCAAGGCTGCGAGCAGGGCAAAGGCGCCGTAAGCCCCAGTGATGAAATCCCACGCGGGCAGCACCTGATTGACCGGCGGCGCATCTGCCGGATCCCACTCTTCCGGCCCGCACATCAGCGGATAGCCAGCAGCCGCGTTGACCGTGAAATCCATCGCCTGCCGGCCATCATGCCAGCCCATCACGCGCAAGGACACCATATCGGCGCGCCGGGCCTGCATCGCGGCGTGGGATAGAAAGCTCTTTTCCGGCAGATTGGTGATGCACTGGCCCGTCTTGGCAGCCAGTTCGACCAGAAGCTCGCGCCCCTCGCCCGACTGGAGATCGAGCGCCACCGATTTCTTGGCGCGATTGAGGTTCTCCCACGACAGGGAGCGCCCTTCAGCGGTGAGCATATAGCGGTTGTAATCGAGCCCGCCCGCCTTGTGATCGACACGGATCACCTCTGCGCCCATCTGCGCGCAATAGAGCCCGGCAGTGGGCGAGGCGACGAAGCTGGAGACTTCGATGATCGAGAGGTCGTTGAGGAGGTTATACATCTAATCAGGAACCCAGCTTGATTGGCGCGCTATGTCGGCCCGCAGGGCCGCAAGGGCGACCGCCCGCCCGCAGCGACGGGGCCGTAAGGCCCCATGAGCGAGGATTTCGCAGCCCGGATGGGCTGCGGAACATCAGGAATCCCTCCATTCGCGCAGCATGTGCTTGGCGATCTGGAGCTGGAGGATTTGCGTGGTGCCTTCGTAGATGCGGTAGATGCGCGCATCGCGGAAGAAGCGTTCGGCGTCATATTCCGCCAGATAGCCCGCCCCGCCATAGACCTGCACCACCCGGTCAACCACGCGCCCGCACATTTCGGAGGCGAAGACCTTGAAGGCGGCGGCTTTCACCAGAATGTTCTCGCCTGCATCGGCGCGCGCGGTCACATCGCGCATCATCGCCTCGGCGGCGTAAATCTCGATCTCGCTGTCAGCGAGCATCTGCTGGATCAGCTGGAAATTGGCGATTGGCTCGCCAAAGGCCTTGCGCTCATTGGCGTAACGGACCGCGGAATCGAGCGCCCGGCGGGCATAGCCGGTTGCCGCTGCACCCACCGAAATGCGGCCATTATCAAGGCTCTTCATCGCAAAGACGAAGCCCTTGCCGGTCTCGCCGCCAAGCAGCGCTTCACCGGGCACGCGCACATCATCGAGCATGATGTCGGAAATGTGGCTGCCCGATTGCCCCATCTTCTTGTCCGGCGACCCGCGGGAGACACCGGGCGTGTCCATCGGCACGATGAAGGCCGAGACATGGGCGTTCTTGGGCAAGGCTTCCTTGCTGGTGCGCGCCATGATCAGCGCGACATCGGCGTGGGGCGCGTTGGTGATGTAGCGCTTGGTGCCGTTCAAAATCCAGCCATTGCCATCAGGATCCGGCACGGCGGTGGTCTGCAATCCGGCGCTGTCGCTGCCTGAACCCGGCTCGGTGAGGCCAAAACAGGCGATCCGGCCCTCGGCAACCTTGGGAAACCATTCGGCTTTCTGCGCGTCCGTCGCGCCGTTCTTCAGCGCGCTGGCAAACATGCCGACATTGATCGAGAAGATCGAGCGGTATGCGGGCGCAGCGTAACCCATGATGTTCACCACGCGCGCATATTGCGTGATGTTGAGCCCGGCGCCGCCATATTCCTGCGGAGCAGTCAGACCAAACAAGCCCATCTCGCGCATTTCGTTGAGGATATCATCGGGCACGCGGTCTTCTGCGATCACCTGCGCTTCGGCCGGGATCAACCTTTCGCGGACATAGCGGGTAAGCTGCTCGGCGAATTGCTCGAACACGTCCTCGTCCATGCCGGGATTGCGGGCGGGCGCGTTCATCATCGGGGCGTTCATGACTTTCGGGTTCCTCTCTCACGGGCGCCCTGCCCTTGTTCAGCGGGCGGTGTCGCTTGGCAATTGTGCTGAGGGGGCTTGCTCCTCAGGCTCGGCGATCACGGGGATCGCATCATCGGGCAGGGTGCGCGTTTCATCCAGCATCTCGGCCGCCTCGGCCAGCGCCTGCGCCTCACCCTCGCTAACCCCGCCTGCCGGCGTTGGCGTGCCGGAATTGCACGCTGCAAGCGCAGCCAACAGCGCAGCCAGCGCGCAGCGGATGCAGGCGGGGGGCGATTTCAAAGCTGCGCTCAGTCGGCAGCCGCTTCTGCGGCGGCGGCGGCAGCAGCCGCTTCGGCAGCGACATTGGCAGCCGCTTCGGCAGCCTGCTCGGTGGTGGCAGTGTTGGCAGGCGGCGGATCAGCGGCGCTCGCTGCACTGTCTTCGACCGGCTCCTCGCTTACGGCTTCAAGCGCTTCGTCGGCGGGCATTTCCACCGTGTCGGCGCGCGCTTCGGTCGAAGCATCATCCGAACTCCCGCAGGCTGCCAGCAGCAGCGCGGTGCCAGCGATGGCGGCAAAGGGGGCGATTTTCTTCATGGGGCTCTCCTCAGATGGTTCGGGGCATGGGGGCTGTCCCGGCTCGCGGCGGGGTTTAGCCACGGGCGGGGGGGAACGCCAAGAGGGAATTGCGCAAGGCGGCTTTTTGAAGGAGGCTTTAAGGGCGATTAACCATTGTATGATAGGGACTTGCGCCATGAACAATTCTGCATCTGCCTCTTGTGCGTCCCCCGTCCTGTGGGTTGCTGCTGCGGCGCTGGCGGCGTTTGGCCTGCCGACCGCTGTGCTGATGGCCCAGCCTGCCGCGCGCGGGGCTTTTACCGTGGCCGAGACCGGGCGCAGCTTCGCCAGCTTGCAACAGGCGGTGGACGCGGTCGGGGCAGGCCGCGCGACTATCGTGATTGCGCCCGGCACCTATCGCCAATGCGCGGTGCAGGAAGAAGGCATCATCACCTACATGGCCGAAGCCCCCGGCAGCGTGGTGCTGGCGGGCCGCGCGTGTGAGGGCAAGGCTGCGCTGGTGCTGCGCGGGCGCGCTGCCGAAGTGCGCGGGCTGACGTTCACCGGCATCCGCGTGCGCGATTTCAACGGCGCAGGCATCCGTCTGGAAGAAGGCGATCTGACAGTTGCGGACTCGCGCTTTGCCGATAGCCAGCAGGGCATCTTATCGGCCAATGGGGTGCGCGCGCGGGTGACGATTACGCGCTCGACCTTCACCGGACTGGGAACTTGTGAGGATGAGGATTCGGGCTGCGCGCATTCGGTCTATATCGGCGATTATGGCGCCTTGAGCGTGCGCGAAAGCCGGTTTGAACGCGGCGCAGGCGGGCATTATCTCAAGACCCGCACCGGCGAGGTGGTGATCGAGGACAATTCCTTTGATGACAGCGCCGGGCGCGAGACCAATTACATGATTGACCTTCCCGCAGGCGCGCGTGGGCGGATTGCCAATAACTGGTTTGTGCAGGGGCGCGACAAGCTCAATTATTCGGCCTTTATTGCATTGGGGGCAGAGGACATCCTGCACCCATCCGATGGCCTGCGCGTAGAATTCAACGAAGCGCGCTTTGTGCCGGGCTTGCGCCGTCAGAGCGTGTTCCTCGCCGACTGGAGCGGCAGCCGCGTGGTGATGCAGGGCAACCGCTTGATGGACGGCATCACGCAATATCAGCGGCGCTGATCTTATACTCAAGCTCGTTGAGCTTCGCTCATACCTCCCACCCTACCTCCCCGCCCGGCCACCAATGATACCAAGTGGATATGGTGGCCGGGCGGGGAGGAGGGGTGGGAGGCGCATGGGTTCACGCCAGTGAGCCTTGGTATTACTTCAGCAAATGGCCTGATTTGTCGCGTTTGGTGGCGAGATACCGCGCATTATGCGGGTTTTCGGGGAGCTGATGCGGCACGCGCTCGGCCACTGTCACGCCCGCTGCCTCCAGCGCTGAAACCTTCGCCGGGTTGTTGGTGAGCAGGCGGATCGCGCGCGCGCCGAGTAGTTCCAGCATCTTTGCCGCCACCGGAAAATCGCGCGCTTCATCAGGCAGGCCCAGCCGTTGGTTCGCCTCCACTGTATCAAATCCCTGATCTTGCAGGCGATAGGCGCGCAGTTTGTTGATAAGGCCGATCCCGCGCCCTTCCTGCCGCATATAGAGCAAGACGCCCCACCCGCCTGAATCGCGCGCTTCCTGCGCCATCGCGTAGAGCGCGGCGTCGAGTTGGGGGCCGCAATCGCATTTGAGACTGCCGAGGATGTCGCCGGTGAGGCATTCGGAATGCAGCCGCACCAGCGGCAGCCGGTCGCCCGATTGCTTGCCGATAATCAGCGCCACGTGTTCGCGCAGGTCAGCAGCGGAACGGAACGCGACAATCTCGGCATCCTCGCAGGTTTGCACAGGCAGGCGCGCCCGGGTGATGATCTGCAAAGCCCCGCTTGCCTGATAGGCGGCAAGGTCTGATGCAGCGACAGGCTGGGCCTCGCCAGCCTCTTTGGGATTGACCATGAAGGCCGGCAAAATCCCCGCAATGCGGGCCAATTCCAGCGCGGTGGCAGCGGTTTCGGCCCATGCTAATTCCTCGGCGCGGAACGGGCCTTTGAACGGGTTGCCTAGGTCCAGCGCCGGATCGGCAATCGGCAGGGCTTCGGTCATTGTGAACGCCGCCCCGCCCGCAATCAGCACGGGGGCGTGCGGGACAGCAGCCGCGCGCTGGTTGGCAAGTTTCAGCGTTGCAGCGCGCGCGGCGGAGATCAGCATTTGCGGCGCGCTCGCCCCACGCGCGATCGCGGTTTCAACCGGCAGCAAGACCGGGCCATTGTCAAACGCCAGCGGCCAGCCGTGGCGCAGTGCATCGACCGCTTGCGCGGCGCGGCGTGCCGGAGATGGGTTGGGGGACGGCGCGTTCAGAGATCAAACTCCGTGATCAGCGGCACGTGATCGGAAGGCTTCTCCCAAGCGCGTGCGGCTTCCACCACATGATGCGCGCGCGCCTGTGCTGCTACTGCTGCGCTCGCCCACATGTGATCGAGCCGGCGGCCTTTGTCGTTTTCCTGCCAGCCGGGATTGCGATAGCTCCACCACGAATAATAGCGCTGCGGCGCGGGCACAAACTGGCGTCCAAGATCAGCCCAGCCGTGCGCCTCCTGCAACAGCCCCAGCCTTTCCACTTCGATGGGCGTGTGGCTGACGACCTTCAGCAATTGCTTGTGGCTCCAGACATCGCTTTCCAAGGGCGCAATGTTGAAATCACCCACCAGCAGCGTGGGGCGATCGAGCGTCTCTGACCAGCGGGTCATGCGTTCGAGAAAATCGAGCTTCTGGCCGAATTTGGGGTTCACTTCGCGATCAGGCACATCGCCGCCTGCGGGCACATAGACATTATCGATGGTAAGCCCGCAGCTCTCAACCTCCACAGCGATATGCCGCGCCTCGCCATTGGCCTGCCAGTCGTGGCGGTGCACCTCGCGGATCGGCACGCGGGCGATGGTGGCAACGCCGTGATAGCCTTTCTGCCCGCTCACCGCCTGATGGGTATAGCCAAGCTCGGCCAGCGCCTCTGCGGGAAACAGATGGCTTTCGCACTTGATCTCTTGCAGGCACAGCACATCGGGCGCGTGCTCTGTGAGGAACTGCGCGACCAGCGGCATCCGCAGGCGCACCGAATTGATGTTCCAGGTGGCGACTTTCAGCATGGCAGGGGCTGTAGGTGCGGCAAGCGGAAAAATCCACCCGTCCTCAAGTAGCGAAGCGATAGGACAACAAGAAAGCCCACCTTTCACTTTATTGTCGCACAAGGAGCGGATAGCGCATCCCCACAGCCCATGGAGATTTGCCAATGACCCGCGCCCGCCCGCTCGCCCTGCTGCTGGCCGCCAGCCTGTTGCCGCTGGCTGCCTGCACCACCACTGATGGCGCCGGGGCGCCTGTTGCGAGCGCTTCTGCTCCAGCGTCAGCGCAAGCCAAGAACGTGATCCTGTTCATCGGCGACGGCATGGGCATTTCCACAATCACCGCCGCGCGCATCTATGACGGCCAAAAGCGCGGGGAAAGCGGCGAGGAGAACTCCTTAAGCTTTGAAAAGTTCGGCAACGTCGCGCTGGTCAAGACCTACAACACCAACGCGCAGGTGCCCGACAGCGCGGGCACGGCGACAGCGATCCATTCCGGCGTCAAAACCCGTATCGGCGTGCTTGGCATCGGGCCTGACGCCGAAAAAGGCGTCTGCGCCGATGCGCTTGCCCACCCTTTGCCCTTGCTCGGCGAGGAAGTGAAACGGCGCGGCGCGGCGCTCGGGATTGTCACCACCACGCGCCTCACCCATGCCACCCCGGCGAGCGTCTATGCCCGCAGCGCCGATCGTGATTGGGAATCGGACAGCCTCATTCCTGCCGATCAACGGGATGCAGGGTGCAAGGATATCGCCCAACAGCTGGTTGATGCCGATTTCGATGTCGCGCTGGGTGGCGGCACGGCGGTGATGTTCGGAACCGATGAAGGGGGCGCGCGCGGCGGTGCCGGGGCAGATTTGCCCGGTGATTGGGCGCGCCGCACCGATGGCAATGTGGTGTTCACCCGCGCCGATCTGGCCAAGGCGCCGCTGGATGGCCCGCTGCTCGGGCTCTTCTCGCCCAGCCACATGACCTACATGGCCGATCGCAAGCCCGATTCGTCCGAGCCCACGCTCACCGAAATGACGGCCGCTGCGCTTGCGCGTCTCAAGGCGCATTCGGGCGGCTATTACCTGATGGTCGAAGGGGGGCGGATCGATCATGCCCACCACGAAGGCCGGGCAGGTTATGCCCTTGAAGAAACAGTCGAAATGGCCCGTGCGGTGCAATATGCTGTCGATAACACCGATCCGGCTGACACGCTCATCATGGTGACCGCGGATCACAGCCATGTTTTCACCATTGCGGGCTATCCGCAGCGGGGGAATGACATTCTTGGGCTGGTGGTGCCACCCATCGGGCGCGGCGAGGATGGCGGCGACGGCGGGCCGTTGATGGCGGCTGATGGCAAGCCTTACACCACGCTTGGCTATGCCAACGGGCCGGGCGCGGTGCAGGGCGAGCGACAAATTCCCCAGACGGGCCTTGCCGCACGCCAGCAGGCGCTCGTGCCATTGGGTTCAGAGACGCATGGCGGGGAGGATGTTGCTCTGTTCGCCACCGGGCCCGGGTCTGACCGGGTGCGCGGAGTGATCGAGCAGAACGTGATCTACCAGATTATCCGCAAGGCCTTGGGCTGGGCGGAGTAGGATTCGGTTTTTTGTTTCGCCGGCAAGCGCCGGACGCGGGCCATTCGGCCCGGCTGGCCCCGCTTCGTTTGTCCAGCTGCGCTCCGGCTATCGCTGCATAATACCAAGGTTCACTGGCGTGAACCCATACACCTCCCACCCCACCTCCCCGCCCGGCCACCATATCCTATTGGTATCATTGGTGGCCGGGCGGGGAGGTGGGGTGGGCGGTATGAGCGAAGCTCAACGAGCTCAAGCATAATACCAGCGCGCTGAGATGCTGACGCATCACGCGCTGGAATTGCTCAAGGGCCGCACGGGCTTAACCAATCCGCGATGAGTGGGGCTCATCGCGCATTGGTATAAGTTGCAGCAGCCAGTCGGCCTTGCGGTCGCGCCGGACGGCCGGCCTGTTGCCACATCGCAACCCATCAACAAAAAACCCTCGACCCGGGGGCGATGGGTCGAGGGTTCCATAGCAGCGTTCGTCACGCTTGTTATGAGGCTACCTTCAGCGAAGGGTGGGCAACAGGGGGGAACCCGCCTTCGGCCGCCTCATGAGAATGAGATAGTCTCTCCTGCCTTTCACTGACATGAACGCGGCGCTTGGGGTGTCGTGTTTGTGCAAGTTTTTTCGCTTCCGAAGCGATTTCTACCGGCCAAGCGGCTTTGCCCTGGCCTGCCTGCGACCCAGCAGGTTGAAATAAAATCCATCAATAACAGTAATATGAAATGTTATTGCAAAGCTGTGCGGGCGGCTGAATTGCAAAATGGCAATTTATGTCGGACGGCGGCTTGCCTTGCGCGGATCGCGGAAAGTGAATGTGCTGTCGGCGACATCCATGCCATAGCGGTGATTCGCCAACCTTACCGTGGTGCGATTATTCTGGGCATCAAGCGCTACCCAGTGGCTCAGTTGCAGCCCACCCGGCGCAGCGGCGCTCTTCACAAAGATCAGCGTGATAATGCCGAATTCAGGCTTGGCCGGATCGCGCACCTCGACGCTGATCACTTCGCTATTCCCGGTGGGCACCAGCTTGCCAAAGCGCTTCACATCGCGTGACGGATCAAACAACGCCCCGAGGGGAGAATTGGAGATCGGCCAACGCTCAACCTGGCTGACCTGATAATCAACGACATAAAGCGACTTGCCATTGGAGACGACGAGAAAATCGGAATTCTTGCCGTAATCAAAACGGATTTTTCCCGGCCGCTTCAAAGTCATCACGCCATTGGTCACACCGCCTTGCCGATCGGTTTGGGTGAAATCGGCCCGCATCGTCGAAATGCCGCGCAAGGCACTAACAACCCGATCAAGCTCGCTTGCGTTTGATTGTGCAGCCAGGGGCGCAGGCGCGAAGGGCTGAGGCAGTGGCAATGCAGACAGGGCCAAGGCGCCTGCGCCAAGGCCCGCGAGCATCGCACGGAAAGTGATGGGGTTGTTCATGCGCCAGCAGATAGGCCGGTTGGCTTGAACTGTCGATGAATTCTGCATTCTCGGTAATTCTACCGAGCAAAGCCGGAGATCTTACTTGATCTTGGCTTCCTTGAATTCGACATGCTTTTTCGCCACCGGATCATACTTGCGGAAGCTCATCTTCTCGGTGGTGTTGCGCGGGTTCTTCTTCGTGACGTAGAAAAAGCCGGTGCCTTCGCTCGAAACGAGGCGGATCTTGACGGTTGCGGGCTTCGCCATGGCGGGTTCCTGATCAGAATAAGGCGGCCAGTGCGGCCAGAAACAAAACGGGCGGCACGCACGAGTTTCCCCGGAGCGCCGCCGACAGGTGCGCGCCAATGGGCGAATCATGGGGAAAAGTCAAGGATGCGCATGTGCGGGGCTTCGCCATCGCGATCGGTTGATTTGCCGCCCGTCCTCCCGGCCCTGCCACCCTGGGCGAATGGTGTCGTTGGTAGCCGACTTGGGCCAAAGGTCACAAGCGGGTGGGGAGGTCAGGGCAAAACCGCAGCCCCTTTACCAATCCGCGCTGCTGGGGCGTCCCCGTCCGGCCTTCACCGCGCCGCGCGCTTTCTTGACCTTCAGCCGCTCGGTCTTGCCCACCCGATTAAGGCGCGTCTTGGCGCGGGCCTTGGGCAGGGTGTGCGCTGCTTGCAGCAAGGCAGCAAGCTTGGCGCGCGCATCCTCGCGATTGGCCTCGCGGGTGCGGTGGGCCTTGGAGGTGAGGATCAGATCGCCATTGCTCGCCAGCTTGCTGCCGGCCAGCGCCTTCAGCCGCGCAAACACCGCAGGCGCTAGCCCCAGCCGGAACACATTGACGCGCAGCTCGACTTCGGTGGCGACCTTGTTGGCGTTCTGCCCGCCGGGGCCGGAGCCTGCAAGGAAGCTCTCTTCGGCGAGCGCAAGCGCACGCGGGAGCAGCCCCTCATCCATCGCTCACCCCGTGGGCGAGGAAATCGGCCGGCAGTGGCGCGCGCGCTGTGATGGGTGTCTTGCCTGCGCGCGTTACTTCAAGGCTTTCTGCATGGAGCATGGTGCGCTGGGCCAACCCTTGGGCGCCTTTGCCATAAACCGGATCGCCAAGCAGCGGCGCGCCCAGTCCTTTAAGCGCGTGGACGCGCAGCTGGTGCGTGCGCCCTGTCTCGGGGCGAAAACGGATCAGGCTGTGCGCGCCCAGCGTTTCCACCAACTCCCAGTGCGAAACCGCGGGCTTGCCTTTCTTGGCTACGATCATCCGCCAGCCTTTTTCGGCCGAGCTGATCTTGGCGAGCGCCAGCTCAATCGTCCCGCTCGTGCCGGGGGGATGGCCTGCCAGCAGCGCGAGATAGGTCTTGGCCACGGCGCGTTCTTCAAAAGCGCGATTGAACCGGGCGAGCGCCTTGGGATTGCGGGCGAGGAGCAGGCAGCCGGACGTGTCCGTGTCCAGCCGGTGCACCGCCACAGGTTCGCGCTGAAACCCCAGACGCAGGGCATCAAGGTGATTGGCAAGGCTCGGCCCGCCCTTGCGCGGGCGGTCAATCGGCAGGCCGGCAGGCTTGTCAATCACCAGCGCCTCGCCGTCTTCATAGAGGATGGGAAGCGTCATGAAATCTGTCCTTTGAAAAGCCCGCGCACCGCATTGCCGAGCCACAAGCGACCTTGTCCCGAAGCGGTGGCGACATCATCGAGCGTCAACGCCGCTTCGCGAGCGCGGCCTTGCTCCAGCAAATGCGCGCGCAGCACACCGGGTAAGAGGCCAAGCTGGGCAGGCGGGGTGAGCAGGATGCCATCTGCCCCTTCGACAAACAGGCTGGTAAAGCTGCCTTCGGTCACCAACCCGTCACCGCGCACCAGCAGCGCCTCGCCCGCACCCAGCCGCTTGGCCGCCGCCAGCGCGTCCTCGTAAAAGCCGCGGTCCGAGGTCTTGTGCGCCAGCCGCCAATCGCCCGGATCGAGCGGGTTGGGCAGGGCAATGCAGGCCAGCGGCGCAGCAAGCGGGGCAGGCAGCGGCCCAGCCTCCAGCGCGGTGGCTCCGCTGCGCGCCAGCAGCAGCCGAACCTTGGCGGGTGCTTCAAGCTCAAAGCACAGCGCCTGAATGGCGTTGCGCGCAGCGTGGCGATCAAAGGCAAAGCCCAATGCCGCAGCGCTCGCCTTCATTCGCGCCAGATGCAATTCAATATGCGGGATGCCGCTGTCAGGCTCAAACCGCATGGTTTCGATCAGGTCGCAGGCGGGTGCGGCAATGTCCGGCCCCATGCGGCGGATAAAGCCCGCTTTGACTTCGCATTCACGCCTCTCCGCCTCGCTGTCGCTGTCCGCGACAATCGCCGAACCAATGCCGAGCACCGCTTGCCCTTGCCCGTTTTCAACCGGCGAAAGGCGCAGGGTGCGGATCGCGACATTGAAGGCCGCCTGTCCGTCTCCATCAATCCGCCCCATCGCCCCGCAATAGGGGCCGCGCGCATCGCGTTCGGTTGCGGCAAGCAGCTCCATCGCCCGGATCTTGGGCGCGCCGGTGATGGAACCACAGGGAAACAGCGCCCGCACCAGATCCATCGCGCCCTTGCCGGGGGCGAGGCGCGCGCGCACGGTGGATACCATCTGGTGCACCGTGGGATAGCTTTCGATCGCAAAAGGCGCGTCCACCGCAACGCTGCCCGCCTCGGCCACGCGGGCCAGATCATTGCGCATCAGATCAACGATCATCAGGTTTTCGGCGCGGTCTTTTTCTGACTGGGCAAGCTCCTCAGCAGCAGCGGCATCGGCGGCCGCTTGCGCATGGCGCGGGCGCGTGCCTTTCATCGGCTTGACCTTGGCGTTTGCGCCATCAAGCGCCACGAACAATTCGGGCGAAAAGCTTAACAGCCAATGCGACCCGTCCCAGATCACTCCGCCATAGCCTGCGGCTGCCGCTGCGCGCAGGCCCGCATAAAGCGCCAGCGGATCGCCGCGATAGGAGCCTGCAAGCTGGTAGGTGAGGTTTGCCTGATAGATATCGCCAGCCTCGATTGCCTCGCGCAAGGCGGCGAAGGCGGTATCATATCCGGCAGGCGAAAGCTGCGGTTCGAGCGGGCCGATCTGGGCTGTGCCCTGCGCCCTGCTTGCCAGCCATGCGGGCATATCGGCAGCGGCAATGCGGCGCGGCGCATCGAACAGGCCGAGCCACACCAGCGGCCCTGCCGCTCCGGAACGGCCGGCGGCGAGCGGGGCAAGCCGCGGCTCCATCGCAAGGCCTGCTTCATAGGCGATATACCCTGCCAGCGATCTGCCGCTTGCGATCCGCGCTGCTTCGGCAGCGGCGAGCACGGCTTCGACATCGGCCGGACGGGCGGCGACGAACACCTCGCGCGGGGCTTCGTAGAGCAGGGCATCTGCCCCCGCCTCATCACCCGCACCATTGGCGCGGGCATCATCCAGCAACACAAACGGCATTCTCAGACCCATGCCCCCCACTTAGCCCAATTCGCGCCCAAGTCGAGAACTTGACCGCGTAGCAAAGCCGCTCCAAACTCTGAGCTACGGGATTTGATGAATGAGGGGCGCAGATGGCTGACACAGAAACCGCTTTGTATCTGGGGCTTGGCGGGAATGGCGAACGCCAGATGCTCAGCCTTGCCCGCGCCAATCGGCACGGGTTGATTGCAGGGGCAACCGGCACGGGCAAAACCGTGACCTTGCAGGGCATTGCAGAAAGTTTCTCTGCCGCGGGCGTGCCGGTGTTTGTGGCCGATGTGAAGGGTGATCTTTCCGGTATTGCGATGCCGGGGTCACCCACCTTCAAACACGCCGCAAGCCTTGAATCGCGCGCCGCAGAGCTCGGTATCACCGATTACGCCTATTCGGATAATCCGGTGATCTTCTGGGACCTGTTTGGCCAGCAAGGCCACCCGATCCGCACCACCATTTCCGAAATGGGCCCCTTGCTGCTCGCCCGACTGCTTGATCTTAATGAAACGCAGGAAGGCGTGCTCCAGATCATCTTCCGCTATGCCGATGAAAACGGCCTGCTGCTCCTCAACTTTGCCGACCTGCAGGCGGTGCTGCAATGGGCCAACGAAAACGCCAGCGAGCTATCGGGCAAATACGGCAATGTCTCGCGCCAGTCGGTTGGGGCGATCCAGCGGCAATTGCTCAGTTTCGAAGCGCAAGGCGCGGGCAATTTCTTTGGTGAACCGGCGCTGGAAATCGACGATTTCCTGCAAGTGGACGAACAGGGCCGCGGCTATATCAATGTGCTTGCCGCCGATCAGTTGATGCGCAGTCCGAAACTTTACGCGACTTTCCTCCTCTGGCTGCTGGCCGAATTGTTTGAAAGCCTGCCTGAAGTGGGCGACCCGGAAAAGCCCAAGCTGGTGTTCTTCTTCGATGAAGCGCACCTGTTGTTCAATGATGCGCCCAAGGCTTTGATGGACACCATCGAGCAGGTCGTGCGCCTCATTCGTTCCAAGGGCGTGGGGGTCTATTTCGTCACGCAAAACCCCATCGACATCCCTGAACGCGTGGCAGGCCAGCTTGGCAACCGGGTGCAGCACGCGCTGCGCGCTTTCACCCCGCGCGACCAGCGCGCCATTCGCGCCGCAGCCGAAACCTTCCGCATCAATCCCGAGCTTAAGGTGGCAGAAGCCATCACCGAGCTCAGAACCGGCGAGGCGCTGGTCTCCACGCTCGATGAAAAGGGCGCGCCCACCATCGTGCAGCGCACGCTGATCAAGCCGCCGCGCTCGCGCCTTGGCCCGGTCACGCCCAAAGAGCGCGCGATCATCCAGTCGATAAGCCCGCTCGATGGCAAGTATGACACCCTGATCGACCGCGAAAGCGCTTTCGAAGTGTTGCAAGTCAAGGCCGAGGATGCCGCCGCCACCGCTGCCGAGGTTGCCGCCAAGGGCCGCGAGGAAGTTGGCAAGCGTTCGCGCACTCACACCAGCATGTGGGAGAAAGCGGGCAAGGCTGCGATGGGCGCAGCGGCGAGTTCGGCGGGCGCGATTGTTGCGGCCAAGGTCACCGGCAAGACCAGCCGCGCCGATCCGAAACGCAGTGCCGCCACCGCGGCTGCCGGTACGCTTGCGACGCAAATCGGTGGGGCAAGCGCTGGCCGCTTCGTGCGCAATCTGATCGGCGGCCTGATGCGCTGACAGGCGCCCGTTCAGCTTTCAATCGCCGAAAGCGGAAAACTGAGGCAACGGATAGCAGCGCGCTAAGATGCTGGCGCTGTCTGTGCGCTGCAAATGCTCAGGCGCTGCACGGGCCAAGCCAGCGCCCTATGAGTCAAGATCACCGGCATTGCTATGAGACATTGTCCAAAGACGATAATCTGATCGATCACAGGCGCCCGCCCGGATCGGTTTTGCCGATCATTGCAGAGGGCAGGAACGCTGAGGTGGGAGGCGCGCATCGTGCCAATTCTAGCGGCCGCGCAAATGGTGGGAAAATTGCATCACACCCCGCCCACTTTGAGCAGCGCGTCCCATACCCCTGCTACCCCGCGTCGCAGCGCGCTGCGTCCCGCCAGCGGAGCCTCTTCGATCAGGAGCACGCCTGCGCCTTGCTCCACACGATCTTTCAGCAACGCTTCGCGCCCGAAGAAATAGGGCCAGAAGGTCTCGCTCCGGATCACGGAATAGGAAAGGTCGGTGGAAAAGCCGAGAATCTGTCCCTCGCCGACAATCCGCCCGCGTTCGGCAGGTTCAATCCGCACCCCGCGCCCGCCTTTTACCACCAATCGCGCAGGCCCGTGAAAGGCAAGGTAGCGCCATTGCCACGTCAGCCATGCCGGCAGCCCAAATCGCCACTTGGGAGTAATCCGCACCGGTTGCCCTTGGGGTTGCACCACCGCGGCCAGCGCACTGGGGCGCAAGACGCAGGCCGCACCTTCCGGCACAGTCAGGACGGCGAGTTCCGCCAGCGGGTCTTTGACGGCCGAAATGGTCACCCGCTCGCCATCGCCGCGAATGGCGGTCAGGAACCGCATACCGCTGGCAAAGCTGGTGAGCGGGCGGCGCCAGTCAAGCAGCCAGCGGGTGCGTTTGGTACCTTTAAGCGAAGAGGATTGCAGATAATCCTGCCGCACCAGCGCTTCCTCGTCTGCCTGAAGCTGGATGCCGAGTGAAATGGCCGAAGGAGTCGCGACAGGCTGCGGCGGGTTTGCGCCTTCCGGAGCAAAGCGCATCGGCGGCCAGCGCGCCGCAATGGGCGCAAGCAGATGATAGGCAATCGTGCGATAGATAAATGGCACAAGAGTGATCGCAAGCAGCGCGAGGAAGGCCTTGGCCAGAATATCGCGAAAGGTGACGCGATCAGGGCTGGCAATGAGGCTTTCCGGCAAGGGGTCTGCGGCGAGCGCTGCCAGCGCGACTTTGGCTTCGTTCAGCTGCTGGCGGGCTTGCAGCCCCCTTGCGCGGTCGGCGGCTATTTCAGCGGCCTTGTTGCATGTATCATCTGCCGTTTTGTTCAGTTCGGTGCGCTGCAACTGGAATGTCTCACGCAGGCCCTGATCAATCTTCCACCGCTGATTGAAGGCTGCAACAGCGGCTCGTGCGGCATCGCAGCGCTGTTGTGCGGCAGCGACAGTTTCCTCGAGTGGCATTGTCCTCTTGCGGTCAATCGATCGGCGCGCCGCTTCGAGATTGCGGCGCGGGGCGAGCGCCGTGCGCAACATCGCCAATTCGCTGTCCAAGGCGGCAATTTCAATCTCGGCGCGGCTGCGCGCCACCACGCGCGATGGACGATAGGCGGCAAACAGTCCTTGCTGCGCTGCTTGCTTGCGCGCTTCGGCCTCGGCGCGGGCGGCCTCGCGTTCAGCAATGCGGGTTGCGATCTGGTCTGCGCCCAGTGTCCGGGCCTCATCGGTGTGCTGTGCAAGGCGCGCCTGCTGTGCAGCAAGATCGTTTTTCAGCAGGGCAGTGATTTCGGCCCCGCTCAGGTTTTCGCTGGACAGGCTGCGAGCAAGCTGCGGCAGCCCCGGCCACGCGAGCGCGACAAAGGCAATCAGCACCACCAGCAGAACATAAAGCAGCGCGCGCCCCCACAGCCAATCAAGCAGTCGCTTCATGGCGGGCTATCGCCTCTCACAGGGCCGCAGTGTGCCGCTCCAGCCAAGCTAGATCCTCGCCTGCGAGCAGTGGCGCGATCAATTCGCGCACCCTTGCGTGATAGGCATCAAGCCATGCAATCTCGTCGGCCGTCAGCAGCGCGGGTGCGATCAAAGTGCGATCAATCGGCACAAAGGTGAGCGTTTCAAACCCGAGATAGCGTCCTTCTGCGCCGGCAATCGCGCGTTCTTCCACCAGCACGAGATTTTCGATGCGGATGCCGAATTCGCCCGGCTTGTAATAGCCCGGCTCGTTGGAAAGGATCATGCCGGCAAACAATTCCTGCCCGGTTCCGGCCTGCCCGCCGCTGGGCTTGGCGATGCGCTGCGGGCCTTCGTGGACGCCGAGGAAACTGCCGACGCCGTGGCCGGTGCCGTGGGCGTAATCGACGCCTGCTTCCCACAGATACTGCCGCGCGAGCACGTCCAATTGCCCGCCGCAGGTTCCTTGCGGGAAGATCGCGCGATCAATCTGGATGTGGCCTTTGAGGACCCGGGTGAAGCGGTCGCGCATTTCGGCAGAGGGTTCACCGGGGCCAATCCACACTGTGCGGGTGATGTCGGTTGTGCCGCTGCCGTCGGGGGTCGAATATTGCCCGCCGGAATCGACGAGATAGATCGATCCCGGCGGGATGGGGATATTGCTGTCATCATCCACCTTGTAATGCGGCAATGCGGCATGGCCTGCAGCGGCTGAAATGGTGTCGAAGGAGAGATCCTTGAGCCCTGCATCTTCGGCGCGGAAAGCAGCGAGGCGCGCGGCGGCGGCAAGTTCATCCACGCCGCCCTTGGGGCCTTCGATTTCCAGCCAGCGCAGGAACTTCACCACCGCTGCCCCATCGCGCACTTGCGCTGCGCGCTGGCCTGCCTGCTCCGCCTCATTCTTGACCGCTTTGGCAAGGATCGTGGGGTCTTGGGTGAGGACAACGCGCGCCCCTGCGGCCTCCAGCGTCTGGGCAATCGCCGCCACGCCGAAATCGGGATCGATCGCCACACGTTTGCCCGCGAGGCTTTTGAGCCCGTGCGCAAAGGCGCTGCGGTCCCGCACGCTTACCGCATTGCCGAGGTGTTGGGTGAGCTCTGGCGTGACTTTCTCAGGCGCGATGAACAGCTCGGCGCTGCCATCCTTATGGGCGATCACATAAGACAGCGCCACCGGGGTATGCGCGACATCGGCACCGCGGATGTTGAGCAGCCATGCAATCGAATCGAGCGCCGGGATCACCACGGCATCATGGCCTTGTTCGCTCAGCCAATCGGCGATCTGTGCGCGCTTGTCCGCGCTTGATCGCCCAGCAAGCGCATCATCATGCACCAGCGCGGGCGCTGCCGAGGGGGAGGGCTGATCGGCCCAGACCGCGTCAATCGGATTGCTCTGCGCCGCGACCAGCGCAATGCCATGGGTGGCCAGTGCGCCCTCCAGCGCAGCCGCCCAGCCAGCGGTGTGGAGCCAAGGATCATAGGCGATTTGCGCGCCTTGCTCGCAAGCCTTCGCCAGCCATCCGGCGAGGCTGTCGGCAGGCACGTTGCAATAGTCGAACAGATTGCCATCGACCTGCTCGCGCACTTGGACAGTGTAACGCCCATCGACGAAAATCGCCGCGTGGGTGAGCGTGACGGCGGCAAAGCCTGCTGACCCGCCAAAGCCAGTGAGCCAGCCAAGGCGCTGCGCGTAATCGCCGACATATTCGCTCATATGCTCATCGGAAATCGGCACGATGAAGCCCGATAGCCCGCGCCGTTTCAGCTCCTCGCGCAAGGCGGCAAGGCGGGCTTCATGGGTCTGCATCAGCATTTGATCGAATCCTGCAAGGCTTGCGCCCTTGGCAGAGACACAAGCGGTATCTAATGAGTTCAGCACATAGGCTTTTTGCGGCGCGCTTTCCACCCGCTGCATCGCCCACTACAGGATCGCACCCATGATGAAGCCCCGCATTCGCATTCTGCCGCTAGCCGCCACCGGCGTGCTGGCCGCAGCGCTCGCTTTCCCGATTTCCGCATTTGCCAAGGACTTGCCCCGCGTGACCACCTCCGCTTCAACTGCTGCCGCTGCCACCCCTGCCGCCACTTCTGCTGTCACCCCGCCGCGCGCGGAAAAGCGGCCTCACAGCTACACGCACCATGGCATCACCATCGAAGACCCTTACGACTGGCTCTACGACAAATCCTATCCGGTGATCGATGACGATGACGTGCTCGATTATGTGAAGGCGGAAAACGCCTATTTCGAAGCGAATATGGCCGCGCAGGCCGATCTCACCGAAGCGCTCTTCACCGAAATGCGCGCGCGCATCAAGGAAGACGACAGCACCGTGCCGCAGCGCCGTGGCGAGTATCTCTACTGGTCGGAATTTGAGGAAGGCGCGCAATATCGCAAGCATTACCGTAAGCCTGTTGCAGGCGGCGAAAACCAGCTGCTGATCGATGAAAACGCTTTGGCTGAGGGCCTCGAATATTTCCGCCTCGGCGCGACGTCGATCAGCCAGAATGGGCGGTTTCTTGCCTATGCCACCGACACCAATGGTTCAGAGCGTTACACCGCGCGGATCAAGGATCTGGCAACGGGCGAGCATTTGCCTGATGAAATCCCCAATCTGCGCGGCGGGCTGACCTGGGTCGCGAATGACACGGCGCTGGTCTATGGCCCTTCGACCGAGGAGTGGCGCACGCTGGAGGCCAGGCTGCACGTCATCGGCACGCCGCCGACAAGCGATGTGACGCTTTACAAGGAAGACGATCAGGCCTTTGGCGTGAGCGCCGGGCTTTCGGCGCAAGAAGACTGGCTGGTGATTTCCACCGGCGATCATGAAACCAGCGAAGTGCGGCTGGTGCGCGCCGATAATCCGACGGGCGAGCAAATCCTCGTCCGGCCCCGCAAGAAGGGCGTCGAATACAGCGTCGATGTCCGCGATGGCGAAATCTTCGTCCTTGCCAACGACGATCACATCAATTTCCGCCTCGCCAAGGCAACCCTTGCCGCGCCCGGCGATTGGCAAACGGTGCTGGAAGGATCGAATGAATTCTATCTGACGGGCTTTGAACTTTATAAGGATTTCTTCGTCACCGAAGGGCGGCTCAACGGGCTCGATCAGATCCAGCTGCGCGATTACGCCAAGCCTCTGGAAGCCAAGCCCATCGCCTTTCCGGAAGCGAGCTATTCTGCGGGGCTTTCGAACAATCCCGAATATGATCAAACCGTGCTGCGCCTGTCCTATCAATCGATGGTGACGCCGGGTTCGGTCTATGATTACGACACCCAGACGGGCGATCTCAAACTGCTCAAACAGCAGGAAATCCCGAGCGGTTATGACGCTTCGCAATATGTCACCGAACGCCTGACGATTGAGGCGCGTGACGGAACGATGATCCCGGTCAGCATCGTGATGCGCAAGGATCGTGCGGACATTCTCAAGGCGGCTGGCATCGAAGGGGCAGGCCCGCTGCACCTTTACGCCTATGGCGCCTATGGCATCGCCATTCCGCCGGGCTTTTCGACCACGCGGTTGAGCCTGCTGGATCGCGGCTTTGCCTATGCGATTGCGCATATTCGCGGCGGCGATGATCTCGGGCGGCGCTGGTATCTCAATGGCAAGCTGTTTGCGCGCACCAACACCTTCAACGATTTCGTCGATGCGGGCCGCGCGCTGATCGCCAAAGGCTACACCGCCGAAGGCAAGGTGACAGCGAGCGGCGGTTCGGCAGGCGGCGAATTGATGGGCGCGATCATCAATCAGGACCCGGCGCAATATGGCGCGATTGTCGCCCATGTGCCGTTTGTCGATGTGCTGAATACCATGCTCAATGAAAAACTGCCCCTGACGCCCGGCGAATGGCCCGAATGGGGCAATCCGATCACCGACAAGGCGGCGTTCGCCTATATCCTGTCCTATTCGCCCTATGATCAGGTGGCGGCCAAGGCTTATCCGCCGATGCTGGTGACAGCGGGTTTGAACGATCCGCGCGTCACCTATTGGGAGCCTGCCAAGTGGGTTGCAAAGCTGCGCGAGCTTAAAACCGACGACAATCTGCTGCTCTTGAAAACCAACATGGGCGCAGGCCACGGCGGGCAATCGGGGCGGTGGAATTCCTTGAAGGAAACGGCGGAAGAATACGCCTTCATCCTGTGGCAGATGGGGATGGCGGACAAGAAGTGAGCGGCGCTGCTCCCCGCTTCACCCGCAGCTTCGTGGCCGAGCCGCATCACATTGATGAGCTTGGCCATGTCAACAACACGGTGTGGCTCGGCTGGGCGCAGGATTTGTCCACCGCCCATTGGGACGCAGCCGCGCGTGCAGCAGATCGCGCGGCGTTCTACTGGGTCGTGGTGCGCCACGAGATCGATTATCGCGGCAATATCGTGGCAGGCGACAGCGTCACCGGCACGACCTGGATCGAAGGGCCGGCCCAAGGGGCAACGTCCTTGCGGGTGTTTGAATTTGCCGATCAGCTGGGCAAGGTGCTGGTGAAGGGCCGCACCACTTGGGCCATGCTGGATAGGGCCAGCGGGCGGCTGGCGCGGGTGCGCCCCGAAGTGCTTGGCCCCTTTCAGGCGACCTTGGGCTGAGCGTTGCTGCGCCCGCGGGGCGCCTCGCTGAACACGGTGAGGCGCTCATAGGCCATGCGGTTGCGCCCCGAAGCCTTGGCTTCATAAAGCAGGATATCGGCGCGGGCATAGAATTCGGCAAAGTTGGCCCGATTGCTCATCGCGCGCGGCATTTCGATCAGCCCCATGCTGGCGGTGACCGGCAAGCCAAGCCCCGGCACATCGGCAGCAATGCGGCGCGGGATCGCTTGCCGGAGCGCTTCGGCGCGCGCGATGGTCTGTTCGCCGCGCAGCAGCACCACGAATTCCTCACCGCCCAGCCGCACCGCCACCGTGTCGCGCTCTCCGCCCACGCTGCGCAGCGCCTCGGCGCAGGCAATCAGCGCGGCATCGCCAACCTGGTGCCCATGGACATCATTCACCGCCTTGAAACGATCAAGATCAAGCAGGGCAAAGGTGGTGAAGCCTTGTTCGACCAGTTCATCAAAGCGCGCTTCGATAGCGCGGCGGTTCATCAATCCGGTGAGCGAATCGCGGGTCGATAATTGTTCGAGCATACGCGCCTCGCTGATCGCCGCGTCGCGTTCGCGGCGGATTGCAAGAAAGCGGTCGGCGATGGCGAGACTGATCACCACCACCTCGATCCCGGTGGCAAGGAACATGAACTGATCGAGGCTCGAAGGTGCGGCATAAAACCCGAAGCCGCGCGCCATGCGCTCGAAGGAGGCGATCAGAAGCGGCGCCCAGGCAAAGGCGACAAAACGCGCCGATCGGCTGCCCCGCCACACCGCCTGCGCAATCGCGGCAGTTGCCATCAGCCCCGATGGGGTGATGGTGAGGAAATAGGCATTGTCGTCAAAGGCCTGCGTGGCATGGAGTTGCAGCGCGAACAGGCTGGGCACCACCATCGTCCAGATGCCAACCCAGAAAGTCACACGTTTGGTGGCAGGCGAAAGCGCCCCGCGTTCGAGGAACATCGTCAGGAAAATCAGCGCCGCCCCGCAGGCAATCGACCATGACATCGGCGCCATGATCGCCATGACGGCGACGGGCAAAGTGACAAACAGGCTGATCAGCCCGCCTGCGAACATCACATAGCTCATCATGCCGGTGACCATCACTGCATGCACCAGCACAAAGCGTTCGCGCAGCACGATGAAGAAAGTAATATCAAACAGCAGCGGCAGGATCAGCATCCCGATCACCAGCGGCAGCAGCATCATTTCGATGATTGACCAATCCGCATTGTCGCGGTGGCGGGAAAGGCGCGCTTCGGTGAGCAGCGGGATCGAATGCGGCCGGTCGATCCGGACCAGCACCGCGCGGGTCTGATCGGTGATTTCGGGCAGGCGAAGCGAGAACACCGGGCCGGCGGCAAAGGGCTCGCCATCGGCTTCGCGGTAGCGGATTTCTCGCAAAGTGCCGTCTGCGTCAAGCGCTGCCAGCGTGATCGCCTCGTGCCGCGCGGTGCGGGTAAAAAAGTACCGTGGCAAAGCCTCACCCTGCCATCCGGCTGCATCAAATTTCAGCCAGCTGACTGGCAGGCTGGAGCGCCAGCCGGTGCCGCTGCAATTCCATCGGGCCTCGCTGGTCATGGCAGCAAGAGTCACCTCAGCGCCGGTTGCTGCATGGCAGGCGGGACGGAAGTTGGGGCCGTAATGCTCATCAGCCATCGCCGGAGCGGCCACAAGCGCGGCCAGAGCAGCCAAAGCCTGCAACATCCAACGCAAGAGTTTCTGCGGACCCATTGACGCCAGCTAGCATTATTCGGTTACTTCACCGTTAAGCCCCCTTGCACCGCCTGCGGGACGCAAGCCTTGATCTTTGTCCCTGCTTTCTGCCACGTCACGCGGCTGTCACATGGGTCGCATAGCGATTTTGGTGCCCTATTCTATTTGGAATTCCTGATGCCCCTTCGTCCCTTCGCCAAGCTTTCCTGTGCCCTTGCCGCGCTTGCTTCGCTCACGCTTGGCGCTTGCGATGGAGGGGGCGGCGGAGCGCGCAATTCGGTGCGCGCGGTTGGATCTTCAACGGTTTACCCCTTCGCCAAGCTGGTTTCGGAGAATTTCGCCCGCGCCAATCCGGAATATCCCTCGCCGCTGATCGAATCGACCGGCACCGGCAATGGCATGCAATTGTTCTGTTCGGGGCTGGGCGCCAACACCCCCGATATTGTTAACGCTTCGCGCCGCATCAAGGAAAGCGAGTTCGAAAAATGCCTCGCCAATGGCGTAAAGGATGTGATCGAGGTGCAGGTCGGGCTCGACGGCATTGCCTTTGCCTCAGCGCAGGGCGGCATCATGCTGAACCTCTCGCCCAAAATCGTTTACGAAGCGCTCGCGGCAAAGCCCTATGGCGAACCGCAGAAGGCCAAGCTGTGGTCGGACGTTGACCGCTCGCTGCCGGCCATCCCGATCCTTGTCTATGGCCCGCCCAGCACTTCGGGCACGCGCGATGCGCTCAAGGAACTGGTGCTCGAAGTGGGTTGCAACAGCAATCCGGCGATGGGAGCGCTCAAGAAATCCGATGCGCAATCCTACCAGCAGATTTGCACTGAAGTGCGCAGCGATGGCGGCTATGTCGATCAGGGCGAGCAGGACAATCTGATTGTTCAGAAGATCGAGGCCAATGGCCGCGCTGTGGGTGTTTTTGGTTTTTCCTATCTCGATGAAAATCGCGACAAGGTGCAGGGCCTGCCGATGAACGGGGTGCCGCCCACGTTCGATAACATCTCCAGCTTTGCCTATCCGGGCGCGCGGCCCCTCTACATCTACGTGAAGAAGGCCCATATGCGCGCCATTCCGGGATTGGAGGCGTTCGTGCAGGAATGGGCGAAAAGCTGGGGCAAAGGCGGGCCGCTGGCGCGCATTGGCATGGTGGCCATGCCACCCGAGGCGATGGTCGAGAATGAACGCAAGGTGCGCGAATTGATCCCGCTCACGCCCGAGGAACTGGCGCAAGCTGAATGATTGCCGCAGGCCCCATAGGGCGCTAGCTTGGCTCTCATGGGGGCGCGCAAGATCGAGGCATGGCACAAGGCGGGCATCATCGATGCCGCCACGCGCGATGCGATCATCGCCTATGAGGCTGACAACGCCCGCCCGGTGGCGCTGTGGGCGGTGTTCGGGATTGGCGCGCTGGCGATTGCGCTGGGGCTGATTTCGGTGGTGGCGGCCAATTGGGAGGAGATTCCCGGCCTCTTTCGGCTGGCGGTGCATCTGGCGCTGATTGCTACAGGACTTGGCGCGCTTGCCTTGCGTGAGCAGAAACTCGCGGCGCGCTCGCCCTTTGTGGTCGAAGCGCTCTTGTTCATCACGGGCGCGCTCGGGCTCACCTTCTTTGGTCATCTGGGGCAGGTCTATCAGACCGATTCCCCGCTGTGGCAGCCCTTGGGCCTGTGGCTGGTGCTGTTTGCGCCGCTGCTGTTCATGATGGGGCGCGGCTGGCCGGTAGCGACGGCGCTGATGGGTGTTTTGCTGTGGGCGGTGTGGGATTACGCCGATAGCGCCGAACGCATCAGCGGCGCTCTACGCGGCGGCATGGAGATGGCGCTGTGGCTGGCTTTGGTCACTTCGCTGCCCGTGCTGGCCGCGCCGCTGGCCGGTTCGCTGAGAGGCAAAAGCGCGCGCAGCGAGTTCTGGCGGCAGCTTGAACAGATCGCGCTCGCCTATGCAGTCGCAGGCGCGTCCTTTGCGGCCGCGATGGCAAGCGCGGGGGTGTTTTCCAGCAGCGATGCTGCAACCACCACGGCAGCCATGGCTTTGCGAGGAGCCGTCGGGGTGGCGGCAGGGTTGGCGCTGACGGCGCTGCGACCTGGCCTGTCGGGACGCATGGCGGGCACGATCATAGCTGGCGCGGGGCTGGTTCTGCCGCTTGCCTACGCGTTGAATGATTTGGATATTCCTGCAGCAGCTCTCTTCATGGTGCTGTGGGCGGGAATTGCCGCTGCGGCGCTCAAGGCGGGCTGGCGCGGCGTGTTCCAGCTTGCCGTGGGAGTGATTGCCGCGCGGCTCATCATCCTCAGTTTTGAACTGGCAAGCGATCTGCTCTTGAGCGGGTTCGGCCTGATTGCAGCGGGGCTGTTGGTGCTGGGCGTGGGCTGGGGTGCGCTCAAGGTGTCGCGCCGCTTTGCGCCGGAGAATGCAGCTTGAGGCGCGCGGCGCGTCTTGCCGCGCTGGTGCTGCCACTTGCGGGCCTTGCGGGCCTGTGGGGCTGGAGCCACCACCTCAGCCGGCAGGGGGATGAATGGGAAGTGCCGATCATGGGCTATGACCCGCGCGACATTTTGCGCGGTCACTATGTCGAGTTTACCTATGATTGGCCGGGCCTTGATGCAGCCGATTTCAGCGCGCCGCTCAGTGCCCTGTGCCTTAGCGGGACTGCTCCCGTGATCGAACGGGCTGCTCGGGCAAGCGCCGCTGAGCTTGCGACCTGCGCGCATCCGGTGCGCGGGCCAAGCGAGGGGATCTATGGCAGCGACGCGCTGCGGCGCGGGCGGCTTTATGCCGGGCAATCCCGCGCCCGCGAACTCGATAAGGCGCTGCGCGATCAAAGCCAGCGCGCCTTTGTGCGGTTTCGTTTGCGTCCTGATGGCACGATCATGCCGCTTGATATTGTGCTGCGGCCGTTCGGTCCGGAGCAGCGCCCCTTGGAGTATCGGTGATGATCAAGCGAGAGATTGCTGGCAGCACTGATCTGCTTTGAGCAGGGCGTTTGCGGTGACGAGAAGCTTTCGCATGACGGCGGTGATGGCGATTTTGGCGGGTTTTTCT